>ULYR01047413.1_pt1 | contig 121135 bp, 145 predicted proteins | sample 1962341 | NCBI WGS metagenome assembly ULYR01 (sample SAMEA4835868, study PRJEB28245) | human gut metagenome | biome: gut microbiome; material: fecal sample | place: Denmark | collected 2008 | reverse complement strand
ACAGGCAGTGCTTTCACTTTGCCGTAAATTTGGATGCAGCCATGAAGAATCGATACAGCGCCTGATGGAGGAATGCAGCCTGACACGTGAAGAAGCAGAGAAACGGGTGGAAGAATACCGGAGCGAGGACTAGAAACAGGAACGACTAAACGAGAATAGCGGCATATGAAACCGGCAGTTTAATTCAATGGAATTTGATTAGACTGCCGGCTTTTTTTATGATGTTTAAAATATCTAAGAAATCTGACACGATTCTAAGATTATTGATATTTAAGAAAAAACTTTTTTTTGCTAGAATTTAATCAAACAAGGGAAGGATGGAAAAGAAAAATTCTTATGGATAATAAATTAAAAAGAGTGCTGTCAGTCATTCTTATAATTGCCATGATTGCAGTGCTGATTGCAGGATGTGGCAAGAAGAAAGACACAACGCAGCAGGAAACAACGGAGAACACTGTCGAGACAAAAGGCGGCACAGACCAGCCGACAGAGATAACGCTTAATCTTCATTATCTAAGAGAAGATAATACATACACCGGATGGAATGTATGGCTCTGGTCAACAGGAGATGGAGCGGAATACAAGTTCGGTGAAGAAATAGATGATAACGGAGTTGTGACAACAGCTAAATTTGCGGCAGGTACAGCGCAGATTGGATTTATAGTAAGGCTTAACGAATGGGAAGCCAAAGATATAGAAGATGACAGAATTATCGATACATCTTCGATACTCGCAGGAACTGTTGATGTATATGTTAAATCAGGTGAAGCAGAATTCAAGACAGTATTTGCGGATGACTGCATAAAGGGAACAGGCGTAAGTTCGGCTGTTATGGCAGATGATTATAAGAGTGTTACGGTTTTTCTTACAGATGACTGGACAGAAGATATGACACTTGAAATCATAGATAAAAATGATGAAGTCGTTAAAGCTGCAAGCGCAGGAGTTGATGACAGAGATCCTAAGAAGTATACAATTACATTTGACGAGAAACTGGATGCATTTTCAAAATATCGTGTACTTATGAATAATGAATATAAATACGATATAACTATCCCGGATTTCTATTCGACTGAGGAATTCGAAAATGCATATACATATGACGGCGATGACCTTGGAGCAACATGGAGCAAGGAATCAACAACATTCAAAGTATGGGCACCTACCGCAGCCGGTGTAAAGGTTAATCTTTACAAAGGCGGTGAAGAAGGCAAGGATGACCTGATTGAATCACATGATATGGAATCAGATGACAAGGGTGTATGGGAAGTGAAAGTCGATGGTGATTTAAACGGAACATATTACACATATACCGCTGATTTCGGAGATACACAGAATGAAGCATGCGACCCTTATGCCAAGACAGTAGGAGTCAATGGCGACAGGGCAATGGTAATAGATATGGATTCCACCAATCCTGCCGGTTGGGATAATGACAGCAATCCAAATAAGAATTTGAAGAATACCGATGTATCGATTTATGAACTCCATGTCAGAGATCTTTCATCAGATGCATCATCCGGAATTAAAAATACCGGCAAATATCTCGGACTTACAGAGACAGGTACAACCAACAGCAAAGGACAGTCAACCGGACTTGACCACATCAAGGAACTTGGCATAACACACATTCAGCTTAATCCGGTATATGATTATGCTACGGTTGATGAGACAAAACTTGATACAAACCAGTTCAACTGGGGATATGATCCAAAGAACTACAATTCGCCGGAAGGCTCATACTCAACAGATCCATATAACGGAGATGTGAGAGTTAAGGAATTCAAAGAGATGGTCAAGACATTACATGATAATGACATAAGCGTTGTTATGGATGTTGTATATAACCATACATATAGCACAGATTATTGCTATAACAAGCTTGTTCCGGATTATTTCTACAGACCGGGGTCAAATGGTTCGGGCTGTGGTAATGATGTAGCGTCAGAAAGAGCAATGGTTAGAAATTTCATCGTTGATTCGGTTGCATATTGGGCAAAAGAATATCATATTGATGGATTCAGATTTGACCTTGTCGGACTCATAGATGTCCAGACAATCAAAGAAATAAGAGCAGCTCTTGATGAAATAGATCCTTCAATTATCATTTATGGTGAAGGTTGGTCAATGACAACAACAACGACCAAGGAAGGCACAGCACTTTCAACTCAGACAAATGCAGTCAATCTCGGAAACTTTGGTATGTTTAACGATACTATAAGAGATGCGATTAAAGGCAGTGTTTTCAAAGCAAAGGAAAAAGGCTATGTAAACGGTGATACCGGAAAGGCTTCAACTATTAAGAACAGCATACAGGGAAAAGTAGCCTGGAGTTCACTTCCATACCAGCAGATAAACTATTCATGCTGCCATGATAACCTTACAATCTGGGATGAGATTAACACATCCAATGCAGATGACAGTATGGAAGATAAGGTTAAGCAGAACCTTATGTCAGCAGCAATTGTATATACATCTCAGGGTGTTCCGTTCATACTTGCCGGAGAAGAATTTTTAAGAAGCAAGACCAATGACGACGGTACGTTTAATTCAAACAGTTATAATGCACCGGATTCTGTAAACAGCCTTAAATGGGATGACCTTTCCAAGGCTGATAACGAGAAAGTGTTTGAATACTATAAAGGACTTATAGCATTACGTAAAGCTCATGCGGCATTCAGAAGCATGGAAAAGGCACTTGATTATTACACATTTACAGAAGGCACGGCTGATGGAGTCATTGCATATGAGCTGGCGCCGAATAACGGAGAGGTTTCAGATGGAATATTTGTAGTATACAATCCGCTTAAAGAGGCACAGACAATAACGCTTCCGGATGGAGACTGGACAATATGTGTTCAGGGAGACAAAGCAGGATGCACATCTCTTGGTAAGGCATCAGGAAGCATAACTGTTGAAGGAATTTCAACAACCATCCTTGTAAAAGGAAAGCTTAAATAGTATATAGGACTCGGAAGAGTCTTTATATAAAAATAAAAAATAAAAGGAGTAGTTATTATGAAAAAAACTATCAAAAAAGTACTCGCAGCAGTACTTGCAGCAACAATGATCATCGGTTCTATGGCAGTAGCAGCATTCGCAGCTGATACTTACAATGTAGCAGGCGCAGAGGGACTTTGCGGAGTTGATTGGGATCCAGCTCAGAACCAGATGAAGGACAATGGAGATGGAACATATTCATGCACATTCACAGGCGTTAAGGCAGGAACATATGAGTTCAAAATCGCTACAAACGGTGCATGGGATAACGGTGAATACAACCTTGAAGGCGATGCTTCAAGCGGTGGATCAAACGCAAAAGTAACTGTTGATAATGACAACTCTACAGTAGTTGTTTCTTTCGACGGTACTAAGGCATCAGTAGCAGTTAACCCGGCAGCAGATACAACAACAGGCGATGCTTCACATACAGCTCTTTTCGTAGTATTGGCTGTAGCTGCAACAGCAGCAGTTGTAACTGTAGCAGCAAAGAAGAGAACAGTTACAGAATAATTTTTAGAACAATTAAATTTTCAAATTGTACTTCCTAAAAACTCCTATAAAACTCCCGTTGTAAAAGACGGGAGTTTTTAATAATGCATAAGAATAAAATACATCAAATATAATGATTAAATTTAATCATTTCAAAAAGAGCATAAATGTGTTATCATAACGGTCAGTTAAGCAGAAGAGAGGTTAAACAGATGAAAAATAGTAACAAGTATATTAGGCAGTATTTTATGCCGCCGGTATGTGAATATGACTGGGTAAAGAAGGATTACATTGATAAGCCTCCTGTTTGGTGTTCAGTTGATTTGAGGGATGGCAATCAGGCGCTTATAGAGCCTATGAGCCTTGAAGAAAAAATAGAATTTTTCCAGATGTTGGTTGATATTGGTTTTAAGGAAATAGAAGTTGGTTTCCCTGCTGCATCTGAGACCGAATATATATTTATGAGAACACTTATTGAACGTGACATGATACCTGATGATGTCACGGTACAGGTGCTTACACAGGCAAGGGAACACATTATCAGAAAGACTTTTGAGGCTGTAAAAGGTGCTCCGCATGCTGTAATTCATCTCTATAATTCAACATCTGTTGCACAGCGGGAGCAGGTATTCAAGAAGAGCAAGGAGCAGATTAAACAGCTTGCAATAGACGGTGCAAAGCTCCTTAAGACGCTTGCCGACGAGACAGAGGGTGATTTTTCATTTGAATACAGTCCGGAAAGTTTCCACGGAACAGAAGTTGATTATGCTGTTGAAGTGTGTAATGCGGTGCTTGATGTATGGCAGCCATCGGCAGACAATAAAGCAATAATCAATATACCGGCCACTGTTGAGACTGCAATGCCTCATGTGTTTGCCACACAGATAGAATATGTCAGCAAGAATCTTAAATACAGGGATAATGTAGTGTTAAGCCTTCATCCTCATAATGACAGAGGTACCGGAGTGGCTGATGCGGAACTTGGACTTTTAGCCGGTGCCGACAGGATAGAGGGTACACTTTTCGGTAATGGAGAGAGAACCGGTAATGTAGACATCATTACACTCGCAATGAATATGTATTCACATGGAATAGATCCGGGACTTGAGTTCTCAAATATGCCTGAGATAAGAGACAAATACGAAAGACTTACAAGAATGACGGTTAATGCCAGACAGCCGTATGCCGGAGATCTGGTATTCTCGGCATTTTCGGGTTCACACCAGGATGCAATTGCCAAAGGTATGGCATGGCGTGAGGAAAAGAAACTTGATAAGTGGACAGTTCCATATCTTCCTATTGATCCTATTGATGTTGGAAGAACATACGACGGAGATGTTATAAGAATTAACAGCCAGTCGGGAAAAGGCGGCGTAAGTTATATACTGAAGCAGAATTTCAGTATAGCATTGCCGGAGAAGATGCGTGAAGAAGTTGGTTATGCAGTTAAGCAGGTATCAGATGAGGAACACAAGGAATTGTCACCTCAGTGGGTATATGAAATATTCGAGAATAATTACATTGAAAATACTCCGTATTTTAATATTTCAGAGTGCCATTTCAAACAGAATGACGGAATTATGGCAGAAGTGACAATCTGCTGTGGAGAGAAGAAGACAATTGTTGATGCCAATGGTAACGGACGTCTTGATGCGGTAAGTAATACAATTAAGCAGTACTTTGGAATAAGCTATGAATTATCGGTATATGAAGAACATGCGCTTTCGCACGGATCGTCATCGAAGGCAATGGCTTATGTAGGAATTACATACGATGGCAGAATGTACTGGGGTGCCGGTATCGATGAGGACATAATCAAAGCATCAATCCATGCACTTACTGTTGCAGTCAATAAGCTTCCACAGATTGGATGCAATGACAACAGCAAGGATGACAGACTTATGGCTATGATTAATTTCATACAGAGTAATTATCAATATGTGACACTTGAAGCGCTTGCAGCCAAATTCCACCTCTCAGAGCCATACATATCTAAGTTTATTAAAGATAAGTCAGGCAAGACTTTCGGTGAGCATGTTGCATATGTCAGAATGAAAAAGGCTAAAGTCCTTCTCAAAAACGGCAATATGACAGTTGAAAACATAGCACTTGCGGTTGGATACCAGAATGTTGAACATTTTAACAGGCTGTTTAAGAAAATGTTTGAAATGACGCCTGTGCAATACAGAAATTCATGCCGCTAATTAAATATAAAATAAAAATAAAAAGTCAGGTCATGTACTTGACTTTTTATTTTTTGCTGTTAATATAGTTAGGTATCAAACAGTTCCATATGGAACTAATTATGGAATTAAACGGAGGTGATACAATGTGTGGAGGTTTTAATGATATAACCGATGATGCCATATGTTTTCAGTTCAAGCAGATGGATAATCAGATCATGAGATATATACATATGAAAATGTCACAGGCCGGATTTGATGAAGTTACGGTCATGCACGGATGGATACTTGGCTTTCTCTATCGTAACAGAGACAGAAATATCTGTCAGAGGGATATAGAGGATCAGTTCTGTATAGCCAAATCAACAGTGACGAATATTCTTAAATTAATGGAGAAAAAAGGATATGTTATCAGAGTATCCGGAGAAGATGATGCACGTACCAAAGTTCTGCATCTGACAGCGGAAGGTGAAGAAGTTCACAGAAAAACGATAGCGAAAATACATTCCCTTCACGATATGATTGAAGATGGAATTACGGATGAAGAAAGAGAATGTTTTTACTGCATAATCAGTAAAATTAAGAATAATATGGAAAAAACCAGGAGGAAAGACGGATGATTAAAACATTAGCGGCACATATCAAAGAATACAAAAAAGCATCAATTGCGACGCCGTTTTTTATGATTCTTGAAGTAATAATGGAGACACTTATTCCGTTCCTTATGGCTACGCTTGTAGATGACGGAATTAACAAAGGCAATTTAAATCATGTGTATCGAATCGGTGCATTGATGCTGGTATTTGCCGTTATAGGTCTTTTTGCCGGACTTATGGGTGGTAAATACGGGGCTAAGGCATCGGCCGGATTCGCTAAGAACCTAAGAGCAGATATGTATAAGAATATACAGACTTTTGCTTTTTCAAATATCGACAAGTTCAGTACGGCAGGTCTGGTTACGAGACTTACGACCGACGTGACCAATGTGCAGAATGCATACCAGATGCTTTTAAGAATGTGTATGAGGGCACCTGTCACGATAATCTGTGCAATGGCAATGTCTTTCTATTACAACACCAAAATTGCTTTGATTTATCTTATTGTTGTAATACTGCTTGGAGGTGTGCTGGCAATCATTATCTCCAGGGCGGGCAGATATTTCAAAGCGGCATTTCCCAAATATGATGAGCTGAATGCAAGTGTCCAGGAAAATGTTTCGGCAATCAGGGTCGTTAAGGCATATGTCCGTGAAGACCATGAGAAAAAGAAATTTAAGAAAGCAAGCCATAATATATACAATCTGTTTGTGAAGGCTGAGAATGTCATTGTGTTCAATTCACCTGCAATGCAGTTTGCGGTATACGGATGTATACTTCTGATAAGCTGGCTCGGAGCACATATGATAGTAGGCTCCGGAGAAACTGTCCTTACAAGAGGCGATCTTACAAGCCTTATGGCATACTGCATGAATATACTTATGAACCTTATGATGTTATCGATGGTATTTGTAATGGTTTCAATGAGCTCAGCAAGTGCAGGACGTATAGCTGAGGTTCTTAACGAGAAAGCCGATATAGTAAATCCGGAGAAACCTGTGTATGAGGTATCTGATGGAAGTATCGTGTTTGATAATGTCGATTTCAGCTATAAAAAAACCGGTGGTGAATATGTACTTTCGGACATTAACCTCGATATAAAGCCGGGAGAGACCATTGGAATTATCGGAGGTACAGGAAGTGCCAAATCAAGTCTTGTAAACCTTATAAGCCGCCTTTATGATGTTACGGACGGCTCCGTTAAAGTCGGGGGCAGGGATGTCAGGGAATATGATATAGAGACACTTCGTAATGAGGTCAGCGTTGTATTGCAGAAAAACGTTCTTTTTTCGGGAACGATTCTTGATAACCTCAGATGGGGAGACAAGAATGCCACGGAAGAAGAATGTAAGAGAGCATGCCGTCTTGCATGTGCAGACGAATTTATTGACCGCTTTCCGGATGGATATAATACTTATATTGAGCAGGGCGGAAGCAATGTTTCCGGCGGACAGAAACAGAGACTTTGTATTGCAAGGGCTCTTCTTAAGAAACCTAAGATTATAATTTTTGATGACAGTACAAGTGCCGTTGATACAGCTACCGATGCCAGAATAAGAAAAGCGCTTGCAACTGAAATTCCTGATACCACCAAACTTATTATCGCCCAGAGAATATCGAGTGTGCAGAATGCTGACCGTATCATTGTAATGGATGAGGGCCGCATTAACGGCGTCGGAACTCATGATGAGCTTCTGGCTTCCAATGCCATTTACAGGGAAGTGTATGAATCACAGACCGGTGGCGGAGGCGATTTTGATGAGAACAACTCGGAAGGAGGCGATTTATAATGCCGGCACCAAGAGGAATGAAACCAACAGTTGCCAATCCGGGTAAAGTTTTTAAGAGGATAATGGCATTTGTCTTTGAAAAATATTTAATACAGTGCATAGCTGTATTTGTGTGCATTATTATAAGTGTAATTGCCAGTGTGCAGGGAACACTTTTTATGAAAACACTTATCGATGATTATATTACTCCGTTAATCGGAGCCGGAACACCGGATTACACGGGATTGCTCCATGAACTTATAAGAGTCGGAAGCTTTTATCTGATTGGAATACTTGCAACTTTTGTGTACAATAAGATAATGGTGTATGTTACACAGGGAACGCTTGACAGGCTGCGTCGTGAAATGTTTGACCATATGGAAAAACTTCCGATCAGATATTTTGATACACATGCTCATGGCGATATTATGTCAATGTATACCAATGATGTGGATACATTAAGACAGATGATCAGCCAGAGTATTCCTCAGTTTATTAACAGTGCAATAACAGTAATAAGCATTGTTGCCGGAATGATTTCGTTAAGCCTTCCCCTTACAGGTGTGGCATTCGTGATGGTAGCGATAATGTTGATATGCACGAAAAAAGTTACAGGATTAAGCGGTAAAAATTTTGTGGCACAGCAGAGAGATATAGGTGCAGTCAACGGATTTATCGAAGAGATGATGGAAGGTCAGAAGGTGGTCAAGGTATTCTGCCATGAAGAAGAAGCAGAGTCCGATTTTAAAAAGCTCAATGACAGGCTCTTTGAAAGTGCATATAAAGCCAATGCGTATGCAAATATAATCGGTCCTGTTAATGCACAGCTCGGTAACCTGAGTTATGTCATTATCGCGATTGTGGGAAGTATTCTTGCGATTAACGGTGCGGCAGGACTGACACTGGGAACAATTGTAAGTTTCCTTACTTTTGATAAGAATCTCAATATGCCGATTAACCAGATAAGCATGCAGCTTAACAGTGTGATAATGGCACTTGCGGGCGGTGACCGTATATTCAGGCTGCTCGATGAGAAATCCGAGACGGATAATGGATACGTAACACTCGTAAATGCATGCATTGAAAACGGCGAGATTAAGGAAGCCGAAAAAAGAACGGGTATGTGGGCCTGGAAACATTACCACAAAGATACGGATACCACGGATTATGTTGAACTTAAGGGAGATGTGGTATTTGATGATGTGGATTTTGGTTACAATGACGATAAGATAGTCCTTCATAATGTTGACTTGTATGCAACACCGGGTCAGAAGATTGCCTTTGTCGGTTCGACCGGTGCGGGCAAAACAACGATTACCAATCTTATCAACCGTTTTTATGATATTCAGGACGGTAAAATAAGATACGATGGCATCAACATAAATAAAATCAAGAAAGATGACTTAAGAAGGTCTCTTGGAATTGTATTGCAGGATACTCATCTTTTTACAGGAACAGTAATGGATAATATCAGATATGGCAAACTTGATGCTTCGGAAGAAGAAGTTTATGCTGCGGCGAGACTTGCCAATGCCGATGGATTTATAAAAAGGCTTCCAGACGGGTATAATACAATGCTTAAAGGAGACGGCGCCAATTTAAGCCAAGGCCAGCGTCAGCTTCTTGCGATAGCCAGGGCAGCAATTGCCGACCCGCCGGTTCTTATCCTTGATGAGGCCACAAGCTCCATAGATACAAGAACCGAGAAAATAGTCCAGAGCGGTATGGACAGACTTATGAAAGGCAGGACGACTTTTGTAATTGCCCACAGGCTTTCAACTGTCCGTAACAGTGATTGTATAATGGTTCTGGAGCAGGGACGCATAATTGAACGTGGAACCCACGATCAGCTTATCGAACAGAAGGGAAGGTATTATCAGTTGTATACCGGTAACAGTATTTCTTAAAAAAATGACATAATTTCTAAGATTATTGATATTTATATCGCAGCGCCTTTTTGGTAAAATACAATAAGGTGTTGCGATTATTTTGAATTAGTAATGTAATTTCTGACACGTACACAATGCCGAAAGGATAATTAACATGAAGATATCATACCGTATCGTAAGTCTTATTCTGACAGTTATTATGGTTATATCATTATGCGCATGCAGTAATGGAAAGCATGATATACAGTTAGAAACGACAGGTGTGGGAGAACCGGAAACAATTGAAGATGACAGCAAAAGAACTTCTGATGATATTACCATAAGATTGCATTATTTTCGTGATGATGGTAATTATGATGGCTGGAATGTATGGTTCTGGTCAACATCTGACGGTAAGCAGTATGACTTTGACAAGACGGTTGATGATGATGGAGTAACTTGCATCGCACATTTTGATGCGGGCACCAGAAAAGTCGGTTTCCATGTAAGACTTAATGACTGGGATTTGAAGGACTATGCCGATGACAGATATATAGATACATCAAAGTACATTACCGGCACAATAGATGTATACGTTGTATCAGGACATTCAATAGTGGATGTTAAATATAATAGTGATTGTGTTAAGGGAACCGCTGTGAAATCGGCGGTTATGTCTGGCGATTATGAGAGTGTTACGGTTTTTTTGTCCGACAGTGCAGAAGACAGTACAACTGTTGCTATATATGATGAAGACGGCAATGAACTTGAAAGTGAATCGGTGACAATTGATGAACGCAATAAAGAAAAAGTCATTGTAAAGCTTAAGGAGAAGGCGGACTGGGCCGGAAGTTACACAGTGTTACTTAATGGAGTGTGCAAATTTATGATTGAAATACCGGATTTTTATTCAACAGAGGATTTTGAAAGCAAATATTCATATACAGGTAATGACCTTGGAGCATCGCTCGAAGGAAATACAACAACATTTAAAGTATGGGCTCCAATGGCAGATGGAGTGACGGTTAATCTTTACCAGAGCGGGGATAAATCAGAAGATGATCTTATAAAAACGCTTTCCATGAAGGAAGGCGATAGCGGAGTATGGAGTTATGTCGATACACAAAATCTGTCCGGAGTGTATTATACATATACGGTGGAACGCGACGGGGAAAAGACCGAGGCCTGTGATCCTTATGCAAAGGCAGTCGGCGTAAACGGAGACCGCGCGATGGTTATTGATATGGACAGTACGGATCCTGACGGATGGGATAAGGATGTCAATCCCAATAAGGGAATGAATTATACTGATGCAATAATATATGAGACACATGTAAGAGATTTTTCAATAGACAAATCATCGGGGATAAGTGCCAAGGGAAAATATCTCGGAATGACGGAGACCGGTACAAAGAATCAGACAGGTTATGCAACCGGACTTGACCATGTGAAAGAACTTGGAATCACACATCTGCAGCTTTCACCGGTATTTGATTATGCAACCGTTGATGAAAGTAATCTCTCCAAGGCACAATACAACTGGGGATATGATCCGAAGAATTATAATGTTCCGGAAGGTTCATATTCATCAGATCCGTATAACGGTGATGTAAGGATTAAAGAATTTAAGCAGATGGTGAAGGGTTTGCACGATAATGGGCTCAGTGTGGTAATGGATGTTGTGTATAATCACACATATAATTCAAAATTCTGCTATAACATGATAGTGCCGGGATATTTTCACAGACCGGATTCTAATGGATCGGCATGTGGTAATGATGTTGCATCGGAACGTATCATGGTAAGAAAATATATTGTGGAATCAGTTGTGTATTGGGCAAGAGAATACCACATAGACGGTTTCAGATTCGATCTGGTAGGCCTTATAGATGCGGAGACAATACAGGAAATCAGAAAAGCACTCGATGAGATAGACCCGTCCATTATCCTTTACGGAGAAGGATGGTCACTTGACACCAAAACAACAAAAGATTATACATTTCTGGCAACCCAGAATAATGTGTCAAGGATAGATAATTTTGCGATGTTTAACGATTCTATCAGGGACGCACTTAGGGGAGCCGTATTTGTTCCTAAAGATAAGGGATACATTAACGGAGAAACAAGCCAGACAACATCACTTAAGAGATATATACAGGGAATGGTTTCGTGGAGCAGCCTGCCTTATCAGCAGGTGAATTATGCATCATGCCATGACAACCTTACATTATGGGATGAAATTAATACATCCAATGCGTCTGATTCTTATGAAAGCAGAGTAAAACAGAATCTTATGTCTGCAGCCATAATATATACTGCACAGGGTATACCGTTTATTTTCTCCGGAGAGGAAATGTTACGTTCCAAGGTTAGTGACGATGGAACATTTGATGATAACAGTTATAATTCACCGGATTCTGTCAACAGCATCAAATGGGACAGTTTATCCGGTGCATCACAGCGAAAAGTTTATAATTATTACAAAGGTCTTATAGAATTCCGCAAAGCGCATCCGGCATTTTGCAATATGGAAAAGGCATCATCATATTACAAATTTAACAAAGATGTTGAAGACGGAGTCATAGCATATGAACTTGCACCATGTAACGGAGAGAGTTCGGATGGTATATATGTCATTCATAATCCGTTGTCAAAGGATGTTACGGTAGAACTTCCGGATGGAACATGGACGATTTATGTAAGCGGCAGCACGGCCGGAACAAAGAGCCTCGGAAATGTTTCAGGAGAAATTACGGTGGATTCTCTGACGACAACAATTCTTGTAAAATAATCTGATAATTTACGAACCCGGAACAGAATTTACTGTTTCGGGTTTTTTGAAATCTTAATTTTTTATAAAATACTCCCAAAAAACGGAGTTGTGTGTTATAATGTAAGAATAAAGGATAACAGGAGGGATAATATATGACATTAGAGAACGTTAATGATTTTACTGAAAAATACGCAGCAAAGTGTGTGCGCGAACAGAAGATAGATCCGGCATTATATGACCAATATGGAGTGAAGCGTGGATTACGCGATAAGAACGGAAAGGGAGTTCTTTCCGGACTTACGTCAATATCTTTAATTAAATCATATAATGAAATCGACGGTAAAATGATTCCGTGTGACGGAGAGCTGTATTACCGCGGCTATAATATAATGGATATAGTAAGAGGTTTCCGGTCGGATAACCGTTTCGGCTTTGAAGAAACGGCATATCTCCTCCTTTTTGGAGACCTGCCGACCAAGGCAGAGCTTGCGGAATTTATAGATATTCTTAATGCAAGCAGGAGGCTTCCGACGAATTTTACAAGAGATGTTATTATGAAGGCACCGAGCGGTGATATAATGAATTCGCTTACCAAGAGTATACTTACGCTTGCTTCATACGATAATAATGTTTCTGATCTTTCAATAGACAATGTAATGCGTCAGTGCCTTATGCTTATAAGCGTTCTGCCTATGCTTGCGGTATACGGATATCATGCATATAATCATTATGAAAGGGATGACAGCCTGTATATACACAGACCTGATAACAGCCTGTCTTTCGCTGAGAACATATTGAGATTGCTGAGGCCTGATAAGTCATATACGGATGTTGAAGCCAAGGTTCTTGATGTAGCACTTGTGCTTCATATGGAGCACGGCGGAGGCAATAATTCAACATTTACTACCCGCGTTGTTACATCATCAGGTTCCGATACATATTCCGTAGTGGCGGCGGCTCTTTCTTCACTTAAAGGACCTAAACATGGCGGTGCTAACATCAAGGTTGTTAAGATGATGAATGATCTCAAGGAACATGTAAGCGATCTTAAAGACGAGGATATGATAAGGGACTACCTTAAGAAAATTCTTCGTAAAGAAGCATTTGATAAGAGCGGGCTTATATATGGAATGGGGCATGCAGTGTATTCAATATCGGATCCGCGTGCCAGAATATTCAAGTCATTTGTAGAAGAACTGGCGACAGAGACACATCACAATGATGAATTTGCACTCTATTCAATGATTGAGCGCATTGCTCCGGAGGTGATATCCGAATCATGCCATATATATAAGGGTGTCAGTGCGAATGTGGATTTCTACAGTGGATTTGTATACAATATGCTTAACATACCGCTTGAACTCTACACGCCTATTTTTGCGATTGCAAGAATAGTGGGATGGAGTGCACACCGTATGGAAGGACTTATCAATGTGGATAAGATCATAAGACCTGCATATAAGAGCATAATGGTTCCTAAGATGTATGAGAACCTTGATGCGCGTAATAAGAAACTTAACACTGCGGATGATATCAGGCACAGAATAACGATGAAATAGATATAAAGCCGGGAGAAAGAATTTTGTCTCCCGGCTTTTAAATTTAATTTCCGAGGAAACATTGCCATAGTGAATTTATATAGTCGCCGTATCCTGCTTTTTTAATACTCTCTGATGCAATAATATCAATTGAATCCATAAATTTTCCGTCATATGTATAAGTAAGCTGCCCGATGACATCACCTTTTTGAACAGGAGCTTCAAGATCCTCCAGATATTCAGCATGGCTTTCGATAAGAGATGCATTGTACTTGTTGGTAAAAAGATAATTCATCTGTGAGGAATATTCAACTGAAATATCTGATTTGATACCGCCCTTGATTGGAATGACGTCAATTGACGGCATATTATTATCATGATAGAGTGAACAAATTCCATATCCGTAATTGAGCAGTGCGATTGAATCGGACACCCGCGTTTTTCCGCTTGGAGACGCCATTATTACGGAAATTAGTTCAATGTCATTGCGTCTGGCAGTGGCTGACAGGCAGAATTTGGCCAGACTTGTGGAACCGGTTTTGAGTCCGGTTGCCCATTCATATTGTTTGAGAAGTTTATTCGTGTTATTTAATACAAACTCTGATTCACCGCGGCGGGTGACGTGTGTGATGGTATCCATCCATATACAGGAGTAATCATGTATTGCCGGGTGTGCCGTTATAAGCTCGCGCGACATAATGGCAACATCCCTTGCCGTGGTCATATGACCGTCCGCATCGAGACCGCAGCAATTGACAAAATGTGTGTTGTTCATGCCGAGCGCTTCGGCTCGTTCATTCATGGATTGTACAAAAGCATCCTCCGAACCTGAAATGTGCTCAGCCATTGCAACGCAGGCATCATTGGCACTTGCTATTGCGATGCATTTAATCATGGTTTCAATTGTCTGCGTTTCTCCCGGTTCAAGAAATACCTGGCTCCCGCCCATTGAAGCAGCGTGTTCTGAAACAGTAACGGTGTCTTCCGGTGAGATTGAACCGTCGTCAATAGCATCAAAGATAATTAAAAGTGTCATAATCTTGGTAATGCTGGCAGGATGCAGGCTTTCATCTGCATTTTTCTCATATATGACCCGTCCTGTTGAAGCTTCCGTAAGAATGGCACATGGAGCCTCAATTTCCGGTCCTTCGGCTTTTACCGGAACAATTACAGACATAACGGTTATCAATACCGTCAGCCAGACAACTATTTTTTTCATAAATCAAATCCTGAAATAATATATATATTATATTTTAAGCGCATACCATGTCTAATATGAGAAAAATCTGATTGACAAAGCGGGATAATGTGTTATTATTGACATAGGTTAAAGGCTGTGAAGGCACACAGTAGCTATATGGAATTCTTTCAGAGAGAGCGGATCACCGGCTGTAAGTCCGCTTAAGTTCAGCCACATAGTGAAATTCATGCCGGAGCTGCATCTTTGAAATTGCAGTAGGAGATGACGTATATGCACGTTACGCAGACAGAGTGCCGGTCATTATGACCGGAAACAGGGTGGTACCGCGAGTAACCTCGTCCCTTTTGGGGGACGGGGATTTTTTTATGAAAGGATATCGATATGAAAGAGAAATTACAGGCAATCAGGGAAAAAGCCATCGAGAAAATCAAGTCTTGTGATAATCTTGATAAACTTAACGAGATTCGTGTGGCTTATCTTGGCAAGAAAGGCGAGCTTACCGAGGTGCTTAAGGGTATGAAAGATGTAGCCGCAGATGAAAGACCTAAGATAGGTGCAATGGTTAATGATACCAGAGCGGCAATTGAAGAGAAACTTGAGGAAATCAAAAACAGTCTTGCAAGCGCGGCAAGAGAAGCAAGACTAAAGAAGGAAGTTATTGACGTAACGCTTCCGGCTAAGAGAAATATTGTAGGACATTCTCATCCGAATACGGTAGCTCTTGAGGAAGTTGAGAGAATATTTGTCGGAATGGGATATGAAGTTGTTGAAGGACCGGAAGTCGAATACGATTATTATAACTTTGAGGCACTCAATATTCCTGCCAATCATCCGGCAAAGGATGAGCAGGATACATTCTATATTAACAGTAATATAGTGCTCAGGACACAGACGTCATCCACTCAGGTTCACGAGATGGAAAAGGGCAGAATACCTATCAGGATGATAGCACCGGGAAGAGTATTCCGTTCGGACGAGGTGGATGCTACACATTCTCCTTCTTTCCATCAGGTAGAAGGCCTTGTAATTGATAAAAATATAACATTTTCCGACCTTAAGGGAACCCTTGCTGTTTTTGCCAGGGAACTTTTCGGAGAGCAGACCAAAGTCAAATTCAGACCGCATCATTTCCCGTTTACCGAGCCATCGGCGGAAATGGATGTTTCATGCTTTAAGTGCGGAGGCAAAGGATGCCGTTTTTGTAAAGATTCAGGCTGGATAGAGATTCTCGGATGTGGTATGGTTCATCCGCATGTACTTGAGATGAGCGGAATAGATCCTGAAGAGTACACAGGTTTTGCATTCGGTATCGGACTTGAGAGAATTGCATTACTTAAATATGAAATTGATGACATGAGACTTCTTTACGAGAATGATATAAGATTTCTCAACCAGTTCTAAATAATTACGACGAAAGGAATTTATGTATGAATACAGCATTATCATGGATTAAATCATTTGTGCCCGGACTTGACTGCACGGCACAGGAATATACAGATGCAATGACACTTACCGGAACCAAGGTCGAAGGCTTTGAAAGACTGGATGAAGATCTTGACAAAATAGTTGTAGGCCAGGTTAAAAAGATAGACAAACATCCGGATGCGGACAAACTTGTAATCTGCCAGGTTGATATCGGGGACAGACAAATACAGATTGTCACCGGAGCACCTAATGTATATGAAGGAATGAAAACGCCGGTATGCCTTGACGGTGGAAGAGTTGCCGGAGGACATGACGGCAGCAGGACACCGGGTGGAATTAAAATCAAAAAAGGTAAATTAAGAGGAATTGAATCGGATGGAATGATGTGTTCGATAGAGGAACTCGGTTCTTCAAGGGATTATTATCCCGACGCACCGGAAAGCGGACTTTATGATATGGGACAGGACGCTGTTGTAGGATCGGACGCAATAGAAGCATTGGGACTTCATGATGTAGTATTTGAGTATGAAATCACATCAAACAGAGTTGACTGCTACAGCATAATCGGAATTGCAAGAGAGGCAGCGGCAACATTCCACAAGGATTTTGTACTTCCGGATATCAAACCTACAGGCAATAATGAGAATGTCAACGATATGATAAGCGTTGATGTTGAAGATGGAGATCTGTGTAAGCGTTATTGTGCGAGAATGGTCAAAAATATCAAGCTTGCTCCTTCACCGGAATGGATGCAGAGAAGGCTTGCAGCAAGCGGAATAAGACCTATTAATAATATTGTGGACATTACCAATTACGTAATGGAAGAATACGGCCAGCCGATGCATGCATATGATTATGATACAATCGCAGACCATAAGATAGTAGTAAGGAGAGCTAAAGACAAGGAAGTTTTCTGTACTCTTGACGGACAGGACAGAACCCTTGATTCATCGATGCTTATGATATGTGATGGTGAGAAAGCAATCGGACTTGCCGGAATCATGGGCGGAGAAAATTCCAAAATAACGGATGATGTTAAGACAATGCTTTTTGAAGCTGCATGCTTTGATGGAGCCAACATAAGAATTTCAGCGAAGAAAGCCGGTCTCAGAACCGATGCATCTGGCAAATTCGAGAAAGGACTTGATCCATATAATGCAGAAGCCGCAATCAACAGGGCATGTGAGCTTATAGAAGAACTTGGTGCCGGCGAGGTTGTAGGCGGAATGGTAGATGTATTTCCGGTAAAACCTGAAGAAAAAGTACTGCCGTTTGAACCTGATAAATACAATAAACTTCTCGGAACTGATGTAAGTTCCGATGAAATGCTTAAGTATTTCGACAAACTCGAAATCAAATACAATGAATCAGATAACACACTTCACATTCCGTCATTCAGACAGGATCTTTTAAGAACCTGTGATATGGCAGAAGAGGTTGCGAGATTCTATGGCTATGATAAAATTCCGGTGACACTTCCTTCAGGAGAATCTACATCCGGAAAGCTTTCATTTAAATTAAGAGTTGAATCGGTGGCAAGGGAAGTTGCTCAGTTCTGCGGATTTTCACAGTCTATGAATTATTCCTTTGAAAGCCCTAAGGCATTTGATAAACTTCTTGTTCCGGAAAATTCAGACCTCAGACAGGCAATCAGGATACTTAATCCTCTCGGTCAGGATTTCAGTATCATGAAGACGCAGGCGCTTAATGGTATGCTTACTTCACTTGCGACTAACTATAACCGTAAAAATAAAAATGTAAGATTGTATGAAATCGGTAATATATATATCCCGAAAGCATTGCCGTTGACAGAACTTCCTGATGAAAGAACACAGTTCACTCTCGGAATGTATGGCGATGGAGATTTCTTCACAATGAAAGGTGTTGTAGAGGAATTCTTTGAGAAGGCCGGACTTGACGGAAGAATCACATATGATCCGGAAGATAAGAAATCATTCCTGCATCCGGGAAGACAGGCAGATATCATATATGATGGAGTAAAAGTCGGATATCTCGGAGAAGTTCATCCTCAGGTATGCGAAAATTATAATATCGGTGACAGGGTATATTATGCCGATATTGATATGCCATACATTGTTGAGCATGCATGCTTTGATAAGAAATACGAAGGAATCGCCAAATTCCCGACATCAACGAGAGATATCAGTCTTGTTGTTGATAAACAGGTTCTCATAGGAACAATGGAAAATGCAATCATCAAAAAAGGCGGCAAGCTTCTTGAAAGCTGCGAACTCTTTGATATATATGAAGGCGAGCAGGTCGGAGAAGGTAAGAAATCTGTTGCGTTCAGTCTTGTATTCCGTGCAAAAGACAGAACACTTTCCGATACGGAAATCAGCGAGATAATGGATAAGATACTTGCGGAGCTTACCGGACTTGGTGCCGTGCTCAGACAGTAAACAGGAGTAATTATGGAATTAAAAGAATTTGATTACTATCTTCCCAAAGAACTTATAGCTCAGGATCCGCTCGAAAACCGTTCGGATTCAAGGCTTATGCTTCTTGACAAAGAAACCGGAGCTATTGAACATAAAATATTTCGTGATATTACGGAATATCTCAATCCGGGGGATTGCCTTGTTATCAATGATACCAAGGTAATTCCTGCCAGATTATACGGTGTGCGTAAAGGTACGGGAGCAGCTATTGAAATCCTTCTTTTAAAACGTATGGAAAACGATACATGGGAATGCCTCGTAAGACCGGGTAAAAAATGTCACATAGGCACCGTTATTGAGTTTGGCGAAGGATTGCTGACGGGAGAGATAGTTAATGTCGTTGAAGACGGAAACAGATACATTAAATTTACCTATGACGGTATATTTGAGGAAATTCTTGACAAACTCGGCCAGATGCCTCTGCCGCCGTATATAACACATGAACTCAAAGATAAAAACCGTTATCAGACGGTATATGCCAAACATGAGGGCTCTGCAGCTGCGCCTACGGCTGGATTGCATTTTACGAAGGAACTTCTTGCGCAGATACGCGAAAAAGGTGTATATATTGCAAGCGTTACACTTCATGTGGGGCTCGGAACATTCAGACCCGTGAAAGTCAATAATATCCTTGAACATCATATGCATTCAGAATACTATTGCATTGAGCAGCCGCAGGCTGATATAATAAATAAAGCGAGGGCTGAAGGTGGAAGGATTATTTCTGTCGGAACCACGAGCTGCAGGACACTGGAATCGGCGGCGCGTGATGACGGATATATACCGGCTGTGAGCGGCAACACGGATATTTTCATATATCCCGGATATAAGTTTAAAGCGATTGATGGGCTGATAACTAACTTTCATCTGCCGGAAAGCACACTGGTAATGCTTGTATCGGCGCTGGCAGGCAAGGATCACATTATGGCGGCATATGAGGAAGCTGTGAAAGAGAAATACAGATTTTTCAGCTTTGGAGATGCCATGTTTATTCATTGATGAATAGGAATGTATACGGAGGTTTTGTATGGCTGACAATAATGTTCAGGAGAAAAGATGGGCAAAAAGGATTGCAATCAATGCAACAATAAGACTCAATTCACTAAACACTGATCCGGCGATATTGGATTACGACAGAGAAGAAATAGCGGTTGATGTCATTAATATTTCCAAAGGAGGTATGGCATTTACAACGGAAAGACTTCTGCCTCTTGAGTCGTATTATGATGCGAAGGTGGAATTGTGGACCAAGGAATCGTTTGATGCTGTTATTGAGGTAATCCGTATGGAAAAGAAAGATGCTGATGTACCTATAATATACGGATGCAGATTTGTCGGCCTTTCACCAATGGAACAATTTAAAATAGACGTTTACGACATTGTGAATGGACAATAAAGAATCCCTTGGCATATATGATATGCCAAGGGATTTTTCTTGAAATATGATTTAATTTTTGGTAAAATGATAAGTAATAAATTTTAATTAAAGAGGTGCATATGGCAGTTATAACAGAGCCTTTTGGGCTTACACAGGCAGGGAAAGAGATTAAATTATTTACCATAACCAACAATAAAGGCAGTATTCTCAGGGTTACCAATATGGGAGCCGTATGGGTAGGAATGGTTGTCAGGGATAAGAATGGTAATATGAAGGATGTTGTGCTTGGACTTAAGAGTGGAGACCGGTACGAGACCGCATCATATGATGCATTTGGCGGTACAGTGGGAAGAAGTGCTAACAGAATATCACATTGCAGGTTTACCCTTAACGGTAAGGAATATGTTCTTGCCGATAATGATAGCGGCTGTAATCTTCACAGCGGACCTGATATGTATTATTTCAGACTGTGGGATTATGAGACGACAGAAGGCGAACTTGGAAGCAGTGTTACATTCTCGCTTGTCAGCCCTGACAAAGATCAGGGAATGCCCGGAACGCTTAACGTAAGTGTTACTTATACACTGACAGATAATAATGATGTTATTATCAGATATAACGGGGTAAGTGATGCAGATACCATTGAGAATCTGACGAATCATGTATATATTAATCTCGGCGGACATAATTCGGGAACGATACATGATGAGATAATGCAGATTAATGCAGAATATTACACTTTTGGAAGGGATGGAGAGATCAGCGACGGCAGACTTTATCCGGTGGAGGGAACGCCTCTTGATTTCAGAAAGCCTAAGCGTGTCGGAGCTGAAATAGACGCGGATAATGAGCTTGTAAAGAGCAAGGGTGGATATGACCATAATTTCTGCCTTTGTAATGATGGCGAGATGGTTCTTGCGGCAACTGTTGTTAATAATACAACGGGAATAAGAATGGATGTATATACGGACAGACCGGGGATACAGATTTATACCGGTAATTATATAAGTGAGAAGAATGAAGGTAAGGAAGGAGCAACATATCATCCGAGATGGGGAACGGCATACGAGACGCAGTTTTATCCTGATGCGGTTAATCACGATAACTTCCCGTCACCTGTAATCAGGGCCGGAGAAGAATTCGAATCCCAGACAGTATATCATTTCGGACTGGCAGACTAATATGAAAGATAATCATTTTTTTGCGATGATGTCCCGCATGAAATATATCAACAGATGGGGACTTATGCGCAATACACTCAAAGAAAATATATGTGAACACAGTCTTGAAGTTGCGATGATCGCTCATGCCCTGGGTGTCATCAATAATACTTATTTTGACGGAAATCTCAATGCGGACAGGCTTGCAATAATGGGCATGTACCATGATTCAACCGAGATTATAACGGGAGATATGCCTACACCTGTTAAATATTATAATCCCGCTATCAGAGATGCATATAAAGAAGTGGAACTGGTTGCCAGGGATGAATTATTAAAAGGACTTCCTGCCGGAATGCGTGACATATACAGACCGGTTCTTGCGGATACTGAAGAAGAACGTGAATTATGGCGTTATGTCAAAGCAGCGGACAAGCTTTCCGCATACATCAAATGTATCGAAGAACAGCGTATGGGAAACAGCGACTTTGAGAAGGCCGGAGAGTCGATAAGATATATAATAGATGATATGCATATGCCGGAAGTGGATTATTTTGTTGAGAATTTTATTCCTCCGTATATGCTTACACTTGATGAGTCATAGCAACGGGAGCGAGGTAATATATGACCGGAAGAGATGAACAGCTTCAGTCACTTGAGAAATTTTATGAGTCGGAAGCCAATAATCTTACAATTTTATATGGAAGGCGCGGAATAGGTAAAACCGCACTGCTCAGGGAATTTGCCCGGAACCATCAATATGTATATTACGATGCTGTTCCGTCGGATAAGACGGGAATGCTTAAGTCATTCGCAGCTGTGGTATCGGAACAGATACACAAGAAGTCGGAACCGACCGGATATATGGGGATTATGACAGATATAGCAGATTGTGCGTCTGGTAAAGTACTTATTATAATTGAAGAATTCCAGAATATAGTAAGGATTGATCAGCTTTTTATGGATTCGGTTATTGCTATGGTAAAACATATTATAACCGATAAGAAAGTGATGATAATCCTGACCTGCTCATCGATAGCCTGGGTTGAGAATTCAATGGTAAGTGCCATAGGAAGTGCCGCATATTCGATTAACGCTTTTATCAAGCTTAAGGAACTTAATTTTTCGGATGTTGTCAGTATGTTTCCGGAATGTGATGCAAGAAGTGCATTATACATATATGCGATAACAGGCGGAATTCCGGAATATCTGGATGGATTCAGGCAGGATAAGAGCATTAAAGAAAACGTATGTAATATTTTTCTTAAAGATAATGCCGTGTTCAGAAACAGTATGTTGTATTATCTTAAAGACGAGTTCCGTGAAACAGGCGTGTATAATACATTGCTTGAATGTCTGGCATCCGGACTTAACAAATTAAATGAAATTCATAAAAGCACGGGTTATGGGCGCGATAAGATAAGTGTTTATCTGAACAATCTTATAGAACGTGAGATTGCCGAGAAAATATTTTCATATGACAAGGGACCGGAACATAACGTCCGGAAAGGACTGTACCGTATAAAAGACGGTTTTGCCGGATTCTGGTATGGGCTTGTACATCCAAAGCTGCCGCTGTTGGGAGTTTGTAATCCTTCTGGTTTCTATGACAAATATATTGAACCGGGACTTGATGGATTCTGTACAGAAGCATATATAAGAATTGCAATGGAGTTCATGCATATTATGAATGAAGCCGGTAAGCTGTATGCCGGAGCTGAATACAGAGGCAGATGGTATGGTAAGGCCGGAGATGTGCATATTATATATGATAATGATAACGGAGACACCGTAATAGGTCAGGTATATACCTGCAGCAATAATGTCGGAATGGCAGAATACGAAAAGCTTAAGTCCGATGCTTCGCTTGCGGGATTGAATGTAAAGGAAATTTATATGTTTGCACTGAACGGTTATGATGATGCCATAAGAAATTGCGGAGTACCGGGACTCATGACAATAAATATAGAGGATTTGTAAAATTATGGCGAAAAGTTTATATATAGCTGAGAAACCAAGTGTTGCACAGGAATTTATGAAAGCACTCGGAGAGAATCCGTCCAGACACGATGGATATTCGGAATCCGCAGACGCGGTTTTTACATGGTGTGTCGGTCATCTTGTCACGATGAGTTATCCGGCAGAATATGATCCTGCGCTTAGACGATGGAGCATGGATACATTGCCTTTTATTCCGGATGAATGGAAATATGAGATAATTCCGGCTGTCAGTAAGCAGTTTAATATAGTATCAGGACTGCTTAACAGGGATGATATAGATACAATATATGTATGTACTGACTCCGGACGTGAAGGAGAATACATATACAGGCTTGTCGAACAGATGGCGGGTGTCGTAAACAAGAACCGCAGACGTGTCTGGATAGATTCGCAGACTGAAGAAGAAATAAAACGTGGTGTTGCACAGGCAAAGGACTTATCTGAATATGACAGCCTTGCAGATGCGGCATACTTAAGAGCCAAAGAGGACTATCTTATGGGAATTAATTTCTCAAGGGTATTGACTCTTAAATACGGAAATGCAATTTCTTCATATTTCAGGGACAATAACAGGACGGTGATTGCGGTCGGTCGTGTCATGACATGTGTACTTGGAATGGTAGTTAGACGTGAGCGGGAGATACGTGACTTTGTGAAAACTCCGTTTTACAGGGTTATTGCGGATGTCTCCATGGATGGACAGAACCATAGTTTTGACGCAGAGTGGCGGGCGGTGGAAGGCTCTGCATATTTTGAGTCACCTAAGTTATATAAGGAAAACGGATTTAAGGAAAGCAGTGATGCAAAAGCGCTTATAGCATCTCTTAAGAAACGGGAAAATAATGATATGATAATCCGTTCAATCGAGCGCAAGAATGAAAATAAGCAGCCGCCGCTTCTGTATAATCTTGCGGAATTGCAAAACGACTGCTCACGTTTCTTTAAACTTAACCCGGATGAAACACTTAAATATACACAGGAATTATACGAAAAGAAACTTGTGACATATCCGAGAACGGATGCAAGAGTTTTATCGAGTGCAGTGGCTAAGGTTATACATAAGAATATATCGGGACTTAAGAGCATTCCGGAATATAAAGAATTTGCGGAACATATCCTTTCACAAGACGGATATAAGAAAATTGCGTCTACAAGGTATGTCAACGACAAGCAGATTACGGATCACTATGCGATAATTCCGACAGGACAGGGATTCAATAATCTTAAGAATCTGTCGGGAACGGCACGCAGTGTATACTATGCAATAGTCAGAAGGTTTCTGGCAATATTTTATCCGCCGGCCGTATATAAGAAAGTTTCATTGGTGCTTACCGTGCCTTTAGGTGCCGAAAATGAATCAACGGAAAGTTTTTTTGCTAATTTTAAGGTCCTTGCGTCAGAAGGATATCTTGAGGTATTAAACAGCCATAAGAAACAGGCCAAAGCAGATGATAACCGTGATGAGGATGCGCAGGATGAACAGACCGGGTACGATGCGTCATTTCTGGAAAACATAGCATCTCTTAAAAAAGGTGATGTGTTAAAAGCACTTGATTACACCATAAAGGAGGGTGAAACATCACCGCCTAAGCGTTATAATTCCGGTTCGATGATTCTTGCTATGGAAAATGCAGGTCAGCTTATTGAGGATGAAGAACTGCGTGCCCAGATTAAAGGAAGTGGAATAGGAACAAGTGCTACGAGAGCTGAAATCCTAAAAAAACTTGTTGACAAAAAATACATAATGCTTAACAATAAGACACAGATTATAACACCTTCCCAGTTAGGGGAAATGGTGTATGATATAGTAAATTGCTCGATAGTACGTCTTCTGGATCCAAAGCTTACGGCAAGCTGGGAGAAGGGGCTTACGGGCGTAGCAGACGGAACAATTTCCACCGAAGAATATCTTCAGAAACTGGAGTCATTCATAGTAAGGAATACAGATCTTGTCAAGAAATTGAATAATCAATATAATCTGCGTGCTTTTTTTGATAAAACGGCAGTATATTACAAATAGAGAATATTAAGGAGGCTTATAATATGTGTGGAATAGTAGGATATATAGGCAAGCGAAATTGTGCAGATGTACTTATAGATTCACTCAGGAAACTGGAATACAGAGGTTATGATTCGGCCGGAATCGCTGTATTTGAGAATAATACAATTAAAGTCGAGAAATGCCAGGGAAAGTTAGATAATCTTGTTAATAAAATGAAAACTGACGGTAAACCGGTGGGAAATTGCGGAATTGGCCATACCAGATGGGCGACACATGGTGAGCCGTCAGATATCAATTCCCATCCGCACGGTAATAAGCGTGTCTCCATAGTCCATAACGGAATAATAGAAAATTACGCCAGAATCAAGACGTTCCTTACGGAACAGGGATACAGTTTTGTGAGCCAGACCGATACGGAGACTGTTGCCAAACTTCTTGATTATTATTATGACGGTAACCCGGTTGATACCATACTTAAAGTAATATCGGAGATTGAAGGATCGTATGCACTGGGAATAATATTCAGGGATTTTCCTGACCGTATATTTGCTGTACGTAAGGATTGCCCGCTTATAATAGGTGTCGGACAGGGAGAGAATTTTATTGCTTCAGATGTCCCGGCTATAATAGATTACACCAGAGACTATTATCTTCTTGACAGTGATGAAGTCGCTGTCATAACGGAGGATAATATTACGATTTATGATAACCATAAAGAACCGGTAGAGAAGGAACTCCAGACTGCGGACTGGGATGCCGACGCGGCGGAAAAAGGCGGCTACAAGCATTTTATGCTCAAGGAAATACATGAGCAGCCGACAGCTGTGAAGACAACAATCACCCCGAGAATTAACGAAGGAATGCCTGATTTCTCCGAGTGTGGTCTTGATGATGAGAAACTTGCCTCATACAATAACATCTATATAGTTGCATGCGGAACAGCAATGCACGCCGGAATGGTCGGTAAGTATGTCATCGAGAAACTTGCAAGAACCAGGGTAACCGTTGATATGGCATCCGAATTCAGATACAGGGATCCGATTGTTGGTAAAGGCGACCTTGTAATATTGATTTCCCAATCAGGAGAAACCGCCGACACAAGGGAAGCCCTTCTGATTTCCAGAAAAAAAGGTGCAGATACGCTCGCGTTTGTCAATGTCAAGGGATCTTCAATTGCAAGGGAAGCAGACATGGTAATGTATACGCATGCGGGTCCGGAGATATCCGTGGCATCCACTAAGGCATTTACGGTACAGATATCGATGATGTATATGTTTGCATTTAAACTTGCGTATGCCAAGAAGGTTATTACAGAAGAAGAGTGCAGGGAATATGTACATAAGCTTACGCAGATACCGCAGTTGATTGAGAAAACACTTACACATGATGACGAGGCACAGTATGCAGCATCAAGAATCATGAACGCGGAAAGCCTTCTGTATATCGGAAGAGGACTTGATTATGCATTAAGTATGGAAGGTTCACTGAAACTGAAAGAAATATCATATATACACTCTGAGGCATATGCAGCAGGTGAATTGAAACATGGTCCGATAGCTCTTATATCGGAACAGACACCTGTAATTGCGATTGCAACACAGAGTAATATAATAGGTAAGACATTAAGCAATATTTCCGAGGTGAAATCGCGCGGGGCGAAGGTCGTTCTTATGTGTTCCGAAGATACTGTTATTAAAGAAAATGTTGCGGATTATATTATAAGAATTCCGCAATGTGATGAATTGCTTATGCCTATACTGGCAGCGGTTCCGCTCCAGCTTATAGCATATTACACAGCAATACTCAGAGGCAATGATGTTGACCAGCCGCGTAACCTTGCCAAATCAGTCACTGTTGAGTAAGGAGAAAAATAATGGATAATATTATATCAGAGATGACGATAAGCAGACTGTTTAATCTTGATGAGACTATAGCTTCAGGAATTTTTGACGGAGTAACATATCCGTGGGAAGTATTGCCTAAGATCAAAGATTATATTATAGAACTCGGAAATACCCTGCCAACGGAAGAATATGACCATCCGTCAGAAAATATATGGATAGCAAAGAGTGCATCAGTTGCACCTACTGCATATATAAACGGACCATGCATAATAGGCAGAAACGCAGAAGTAAGGCATTGTGCATTTATACGAGGCAATGCCATAGTCGGTGAAGGTGCAGTCGTGGGTAATTCAACCGAGCTTAAGAATGTAATTCTTTTTAATAAGGTACAGGTACCTCATTACAATTATGTGGGAGACTCCATTCTTGGATTCAAGTCCCATATGGGAGCCGGTTCGATAACATCCAATGTCAAATCAGATAAGACACTTGTAGAAGTGAAGTGTAACGGTAATGTAATACCTACAGGCCTTAAGAAGATGGGAGCCGTGCTTGGCGATAATGTCGAAGTCGGATGCGGAAGTATACTTAATCCCGGAACGGTTATCGGATGCGATACTAATATATATCCTCTTTCAAGTGTCAGAGGGTATGTGGCTGCCGGAAGCATATATAAGAAGCAGGGCGAGGTAGTAACGAAAGAGCCAAGGTAGATTTATAAGAAAGTTGGAATAAAGTATGTCACATATAGACCAGAGCAAAGTAAGAAATTTCTGCATAATAGCCCATATTGACCATGGTAAATCAACACTTGCAGACAGAATAATCGAGAAGACAGGTACGCTTACCAGCAGGGAAATGCAGGATCAGATTCTTGATAACATGGATCTTGAGAGGGAACGCGGAATTACAATTAAGGCGCAGGCAGTACGTATTGTATATAAAGCGAAAGACGGAGAAGAATATATATTTAATCTTATAGACACCCCTGGTCATGTCGATTTTAACTATGAAGTGTCAAGAAGCCTGGCAGCATGTGAGGGAGCTGTGCTTGTAGTTGATGCGGCACAGGGAATAGAAGCACAGACACTTGCGAATGTATATATGGCAATAGATCACAATCTTGAGGTATTTCCTGTTATTAACAAGATAGATCTGCCAAGTGCGGAGCCGGAGCGTGTTAAGGAAGAAATAGAAGATGTAATAGGTATAGAAGCAGAAGATGCACCTCTTATCTCAGCTAAGAACGGCATCAATATTGAAGATGTCCTGGAAGCGATAGTTCATAAGCTTCCGGCACCTGAAGGAGATCCGGAAGCCCCACTGTCGGCACTTATTTTTGATTCAATATATGATTCATATAAAGGAGTCATAGTTTTCTGCAGAGTGAAAGAAGGAACTGTCCGCAAAGGAACCCGCATAAGAATGATGGCTACCGGTGCAGAGGCAGAAGTTGTCGAAGTCGGATATTTCGGGGCGGGACAATTTATTGCATGTGATGAATTGTCAGCCGGTCTGGTCGGATATATTATGGCAAGCATCAAGAATGTCAAGGATACCAGAGTCGGAGATACCATAACCGATGCCATGAATCCTTGTGCAAAGCCTCTTCCGGGATATAAGAAAGTTAACCCGATGGTATTTTGCGGACTTTACCCGGCAGATGGGGCACATTATGAAGACCTTAAAGATGCACTTGAGAAATTACAGCTTAATGATGCGTCACTTTTCTATGAACCGGAAACATCCGTTGCACTTGGTTTTGGATTCAGGTGCGGATTCTTAGGTCTGCTTCATCTTGAAATAATACAGGAACGTCTTGAGAGAGAATACAATCTCGATCTTGTAACTACGGCACCGGGTGTTGTATACAAAGTTCATAAGACGGATGGAAGTGTTATAGACCTGACCAATCCGTCCAATCTTCCTGATCCGTCGGAGATAGATTATATGGAAGAGCCGGTTGTTGATGCCGAAATAATGGTTACTTCGGAATATGTAGGTGCCATTATGAAACTTTGTCAGGAACGCCGCGGCGAATATATGGGAATGGAATATATTGAAGGAACAAGGGCACTTATTAAATATGTGCTCCCGCTTAATGAAATAATATATGATTTCTTCGATGCACTTAAATCACGCTCGAGAGGATATGCATCGTTCGATTACCAGATGAAAGGGTACAAGCAGTCCAAATTGTGCAAGTTGGACATACTTGTCAACAAAGAAGAAGTTGATGCACTTTCATTTATTGTATTTGAAGAGAGCGCATATGAACGCGGCCGTAAGATGTGTGAGAAACTTAAAGAAGAAATTCCAAGACAGCTCTTTGAAATACCGATTCAGGCTGCAATAGGAAGCAAAATCATTGCAAGAGAGACAGTTAAGGCATTGCGCAAGGACGTTCTTGCAAAATGTTATGGCGGTGATATTTCCCGTAAAAAGAAACTTCTTGAAAAACAGAAGGAAGGCAAGAAGAGAATGCGTCAGATTGGCAACGTAGAGATACCGCAGAAGGCATTTATGAGCGTACTTAAGCTTGATGACGAATGATATGGAAGGTGAGGCAGTATTATTATGAACTATTTTGAGAATGCAAAGAAACATTTTAAGACCATTACAAGGCACAGACATGAAGTTATTAAAAACTGTTTTCGTGCAGGAATAGGACTTCAGGGACTTTTTCATGATTTGTCCAAATACTCGCCGGCCGAATTTATACCCGGAATGCTGTTTTATCAGGGAGACAGAAGCCCCAATGAGTCAGAACGTGAAACATACGGATATTCCAAAGCATGGATGCATCATAAGGGACGCAATAAGCATCATTATGAATACTGGAATGATTACAACCCAAAGACCAAACGCCTTGAGGGTGTTAAGATGCCGGACAAATATTTTGTTGAGATGGTATGCGACAGAATAGCGGCCAGCAAGATTTATTATGGAGATAATTATACGGATAATGCTCCGCTCAATTATTTCCTTGGGAAAAAAGGTAAGATTCTTATCAATAAAGATACGGAAAAAGAACTTGAATATGTATTAAGGATGCTTGCCGATAAAGGCGAGAAGAGAGTATTCAGGTATCTCAGAAAAAAAGTACGGAAAGCGCGCACAAGGAAAGTCAATAATTTTATTGGCGGACTGGCACGCGGATAGGCGTTATATGGCAAATAAGAAATTGGGGATATACATACATATCCCCTTTTGTAAATCCAAATGTATATATTGCGATTTTTTTTCTGCACCGGCAGAAGAGCATGTCAGGAAACAGTATCTTAAGGCATTATGCACCCAGATAAACTCCGGTGCACCGAAGCTTGCCGGAGAATATGAGGTTGACAGCATTTTCTTTGGCGGTGGAACGCCGTCGATTATGGATGCGGGAGAACTTATGAACGTGCTTGGTGCAATATATAACAATTTCAACCTGAGTGATGACTGTGAAATTACAATTGAATGTAATCCGGGAACCATGGATGAAGATAAACTTGGGATATACAGGGAAAAAGGAGTTAACAGGTTAAGCTTCGGTCTGCAGTCTGTTAATGATGATGAACTTAAGATGCTTGGGAGAATACATTCTTTTGAGAATTTTATGGAATCATATGAGGCTGCGGCAAAGAGCGGCTTTGATAATATAAATATAGATATCATGTCCGGAATACCTGGACAGACACCGGCCGGCTGGAGAAAGACACTCAGGACGGTTATGATGTTAAGACCTGCACATATATCGGCGTACAGCCTTATTATTGAAGATGGCACACCTCTGAGTGATATGTATAAGTCGGGGCGTAAACTTTATCTTCCGTCCGAGGATGAAGAACGGGAAATGTACCACGATACGGCATCAATTCTTGCAGATAACGGATACGGACATTACGAGATATCCAATTATGCGCTTGCCGGCAGGGAATGCAGACATAATATAAAATACTGGACACGCGGTGAATATGCCGGATTCGGTGCGGGAGCATCATCTATGATTAAGAATATCAGATATAACACCACAAAAAACACCCCGGCTTTTATCTATGACCCGGTGCATGTGGAATATGATGCGGAAGAACTTACCGTAAACGACTGTATGTCCGAATTTATGTTCCTGGGACTGAGAATGATGCGTGGCGTGAACCGTGACAGGTTCAGGGTTACTTTCGGCAGGCAGATGGATAATGTATTTGGAAATGTGATTTCCAAATATGTTTCTACCGGACATATTGCGGATGACGGTAATAATGTGTTTTTTACCGATAAAGGAATAGATGTAAGTAATTATATACTTGCGGATTTCCTGCTGTGATTACATGTAATTGGAGGAATTATGCAAAAATTAATATCATGGAATGTAAACGGACTGAGAGCCTGTATGGATAAAGGCTTTATGGATTTTTTCGACAGCATTGATGCGGATGTTGTATGTCTTCAGGAAATTAAACTGTCGGAAGGACAGCTTGAGTGGAATCGGGAAGGATACTATGCTTATTGGAATTATGCGGAGAAAAAAGGTTACTCAGGCACCGCTGTTTTTTTGAAGAAGGAGCCGGTTAATGTCACCTATGGCATCGGCATAGAGGAGCACGACCACGAAGGACGTGTCATAACAGTGGAATATGACAATTATTATCTGGTTAATGTATACACTCCTAATTCCAAGAGGGATCTTGCACGTCTTGAATACAGAATGGTCTGGGAAGATGCATTCAGGGAGTATCTTATGACACTTGATGCGGATAAACCAGTCATTGTCACGGGAGATATGAATGTAGCACATGAAGAAATTGACCTTAAGAATCCCAAATCCAATCACCGCAATGCAGGATTTACGGATGAAGAACGTTCCAAAATGACAGAGCTTCTTAATGCCGGTTTTACCGATACCTTCAGATATCTTTATCCGGATGTTAAGGACCGCTACAGCTGGTGGTCATATATGTTCAAGGCAAGGGAAAAAAATGCCGGATGGCGTATTGATTATTTTTTATCATCAAAGAGACTTGATGACAGGATAAAAGAAGCGGACATATTGGATTCGGTAATGGGCTCGGATCATTGCCCGGTAGAGCTTGTCATTGACTTATAAAAATGATTGTGATAAATTAATTACGGTTGAAAACAAGATTTTTACATTAGAGTTGTAATATATATCAAAGGAGATTTTAAAATGGCTAAAAAACCTACAGTGCTCCTTATCCTTGACGGATACGGACTTAATGACAGAACCGAAGGCAATGCGGTAGCACTTGCCAAGACACCTGTTATGGACAGACTTATGAAGGAATATCCTTTTGTAAAAGGATATGCCAGCGGAATGGCAGTAGGTCTTCCGGACGGACAGATGGGTAACTCAGAGGTAGGACATCTTAATATGGGTGCCGGAAGAATCGTATACCAGGAGCTTACCAGAATCACGAAAGAGATAAATGACGGAGATTTCTTTAAAAATGAGGCTCTCCTTAAGGCAGTTAATAATTGCAAGGCCAATAATTCAGCACTTCATGCATTCGGACTTCTTTCGGATGGCGGTGTGCACAGCCATAATACACATCTTTACGGACTTCTTGAACTTGCTAAGAGAGAAGGACTCGATAAGGTGTATGTTCACTGCTTCCTTGACGGAAGAGATACTCCGCCACAGTCAGCAAAGGGCTTTGTTGCGGATCTTCAGGCCGAAATGGATAAGATCGGTGTAGGTAAGATTGCATCCGTATCAGGACGTTACTATGCAATGGACAGAGATAATAACTACGACCGTGTCGAGAAGGCATATGATGCCATGACCAAGGGTATAGGAAACAGTGCGGACAACGCTGTTGACGGAGTACAGGCCTCATATGATGCAGGCGTTAATGATGAGTTTGTTGTTCCTTTTGTAATTAAGGAGAATGGTGAGCCGGTTGCACTTATCAAGGACAAGGATTCTGTTGTATTCTTTAATTTCCGCCCTGACCGTGCAAGAGAAATTACACATTGCTTCTGTGATGATGATTTTGATAAATTCAACAGAGGAGCCCGCAAGGACATTGTATTTGTATGCTTTACGGAATATGATCCTCTCATCCCTAATAAGGAAGTTGCATTTAAGAAAGTTGAAGTTACCAATACATTTGGAGAATGGATTGCTGCTAACGGAATGAAGCAGGCACGTATCGCCGAGACAGAGAAATATGCTCATGTTACATTTTTCTTCAACGGAGGTGTTGAGACTCCTAATAAGGATGAAGAGAGAATACTTGTAAATTCACCGAAATATGTTCCGACATATGATAAGAAACCTCGTATGGCAGCATATACTGTAACAGATAAATTAAGCGAGGCAATCACAGCCAAGGACGAGAACGGAGATGCTGTATATGATGTTATCATCTGCAACCTTGCAAACCCTGATATGGTAGGCCACACCGGCGTTATTGAAGCAGCTGTTGAAGCAGTTGAAGTAATCGACAAGTGCGTCGGTGAGATAGTCAACCTTATCAAGGAAGTCGACGGAACACTCTTTATCTGTGCCGACCACGGTAATGTAGAACAGCTTATCGACTATGAGACAGGTGCACCGTTTACTGCGCATACCACTAATCCGGTGCCGTTCATCCTCGTAAATGCCGATCCTTCATACACACTCAGGGAAGGCGGATGTCTTGCAGATATTGTTCCTACACTTATTGAATGTATGGGAATGAAGCAGCCGGAAGAGATGACGGGTAAGTCTCTTATCGTAAGAAAATAGTAAAATATTCGTGAATTTTTATTGAAAAATAACATACAATAGAGTATACTAAGTTTATGAAATAACTTAGGAATATGTTTCCTGGAATGTTCGATAACTCCTATAGTTTTGAACCTACATTTGACACAAGGGATTCCTATATCTTTAAGTGGATGTCAGGCCTCCGTTAGCAGTGGAAGGCAGAAGCTTATTTGCGGTTACCCACCTAGCATAGCTAGGCGTCAGAATAGTAGGAGCCGGCATTTTGGGGAACATATTATTTTGTGAGACTTGCCATGGGCAGGTCTATTTTTATGCCCTTCGGAATACTAATGTAAGACAGGAGGGTTTGTCATGAGAAACAGAAAGATATTGATTATTATAGTTATATTTCTGCTTGCGGCAGCAGGAATAATAATTTTTATAAATGTCCGCGTAAAACAGGATGGCGGATATGTCAGGAGAGCAGTTGCATATAAGATGTTGGCTTTGCTTGAAGCTGATAAAAATACGATAAGCAATGCGCCGGACTGCTTTGATGGGAAGGGAGAGGGCGCATGGTATGAAAAATACTATAATTATATGATATCGCAGGAATATGCGGACACGGTAAAGAATAAGAATGGCAACTATACATACGGCGAGTTTATAGACTATCTTGAAGCGCGCAACCTCTCAACTAAGGAAATCAAATCGTCGGCGGGAATAAATATAAATAAATCAGGAAAGACACTTATAAAGAAAAAACAATTTGATGAGATATATGATTATCTTCTGGCTTTGTGGGGATCCGATGAGGGTATGCATACGGAAGAAATGATAATATGCATGACACCGTCGAACAGTGAAGAAGCCGGACGATGGCAGACATTTACAGATAAGGGAAGCTATTATTTTGAAGGACTGGTTCTGGATGCATACATAGACAGCCGGATCCGCGTGTATGTACGCGGTGACGAGATTGCGGGTGTTGATGTCAAATTGTCTGACGATATAGTATATAGCAATGCATGGCTTGAAAACGGAAGCGAAAATCATGTGACTGCTTATATAGGCGGCGCAAAGAGGATTTTTGATACCGGAAAGCTGGAATCGGATTTTACGCAGACGGTTGGGGACATTCATATGAAAGGCGGAAAAGTAAAGTCGGTTGCACTTAAGAATTCTTCTATTTCGGGCAAGGTACTTATGGCTGACACAGAGAAGATAGAGATTGAAGGATATGGAATGTTAAGCCTTGATGAGAACTTTAAGGTGTACAAAACATACGGAAGCATAGAAGAAAAAACAATAAAAGACGTACTTGTCGGATATGATACGACGGATTTTGTGGTGGCTGACGGTAATGTATGTGCGGCATTAATCTCCAGAACTGTAAAAGCGGATAATATACGTGTCCTTATTATGTCAACAGGTTTTACTTCACTTTTTCATGAGAGAGTTTCAATTACGGGAACCGGAAATTATATTGTGTCAGCCGGAGGACGGGAAAAAGAATATGAGGCGGGAGAGATAACGGACATATATAAAGATTCATCGCTTTTGTCAGAAGGAAGGGTAAGTATAAGACCTGTTTCACAGACCGGGAGGATACGTGTTCTTACAGTGGAGAAATCATATGGAAATCCGGAGTACAGGGGAACGTTGGAGGTTGCCTTGCAGGATGAGGGATTATTACTTATAAACGATGTGCTGATAGAGGAGTATCTGTATGCCGTTGTTCCGAGTGAAATGCCTAACAGATTCGGCGTGGAAGCCCTTAAAGTCCAGGCAGTGTGCGCCAGAAGTTATGCTTACAGACAACTTTTAAATAATTCATACAGCCGTTACGGAGCCCATGTGGATGACAGTGTTAATTATCAGGTGTATAATAATGTTCAGGAAAAAGAAGAAGCAACCGAAGCGGTAAGGGAAACGTACGGAGAGGTGGCATCATATGATGGTAACCCGATAACAACATATTATTATTCAACATCCTGCGGACACACATCCGATAATTCCGTCTGGGGAGGTAACCCTGATTCGTGTCCGTATCTTGTGTCTGAAACGGTTAATCCGGACAGGGAGGAAACAGATTTATCCGATGAGGAAACATTTGCTGAGTATATAAGAAATGATAACGAAAAGGATTTTGATTATGGCTTCGGATATTACAGGTGGAGTGTCAGAATGTCAATGGCAGATATAACCAAAAGTGTAAATGAGTACCTGTATTCAAGGTATTGTGCGAATCCTTCGCAGATTATGGTTTCAGAGAATGGAAGATGGATTTCAAAAGAAATCCGTAATGTCGGAACGGTTTCATCGGTTGAAATAACAAAAAGAAGCAGCGGCGGAGCCGTAATGTCAATGATAATACGGGGAAGTGAAGCAACAATTAAGGTTGATAATGAACTCAATATAAGGTATCTTTTGTGCCCGCATGACAATCCGATAACTCTTTTTAAGGGTGATACAACAACATTCTATATTCTGCCGAGTGCTTATTGCATATTGGAAAAATATGATGAAAATGACGGAGAAACCGGATATGTCATACGTGGCGGCGGATATGGACACGGGATTGGAATGAGCCAGAATGCAGTATCCAACATGGTCAAATCCGGAATGAAATATAATGAAATCCTTGAATTCTTCTTCAAGGGATCGGACATTATGAACGTTTACGGGAATGAGTGATGTCAGTGGCTTTATCGACAGAGCGGCCCATCGTCCATTGCTCTATGTAGAGATTGATTTCGGCACCCAGAAGGAATATGAACATACATACATAAAGCCATAGCATTGCACAGACAACCATTGCAAGGCTGCCGTAAAGCACGGCTATATTGTGGGAATAATTTACATACAGCGAGAAAAAATATGAAAATCCCGTCCAGCCGATAGCAGAGAAAAGGGCTCCGGGAAGCTGACGCCTTATTTTGGTATGCCGGCTTGGAATTGCCACATACAGAAAAGTGAAAAATACAGTAAATAATCCGACGGAGAGAAGTACGCGGATATTGAGCAGTGCCTCTATTATATTAGCCACAAACGGAACATGCTTGGTGATGAATGAAAGAATTTCATTGCCAAGGATGTATATGAGCAGACAAACAACGATAATCACGACAAATATTATCGTATATAATATTGAATAAAGCCTGAGAACAAAACCATTACGGCGTTCCTTGATATCAAACACCGAATTAAGACCCTCTATAAGGGCATTACAGCCTTTACCGGCGGTCCAGAGAATCGATGCGAGTGAAATAAGGAAAAGCGGCGTGTCTGAGCCGGTGTAAAGCTGGCTTATTATGGATGAAAAGCTCTGCCTGAAAGCATCAGGAGCAAAATTGGTTACAAACTGAAGAAGAACTTCCTCTGTGAGAGGAGTATACTTAATAAGCGTAAGCAGCAGAATAAGGAAAGGAACAAAGCTCATAATGACAAAAAGTGCTGCCTGGGCTGCAAACGCACTCACATAATCTTCTTTCACCTTGTTAGCGATAACAGCTATTGATGCAAAAAGTTTCATACAAAACGTCCTTTCAAAAATATTCTCAATATATTAGTATATTCAAAAAACATAAATTAATCAAGCGCGAAATAATGATTGCGGATTGGATGAAATTTGGTTACAATGTTATAAGAAAAATGAAAGGGCGTTTTGGTGGATGAAAAAAATAGATTTTACAAAATATACCATAGAGACGGACAAGTTTCCGAAAGACTTTACAGGGTTTAATTTCATCGTCATGAGCGATCTGCATTCAAACAGTTACGGTATTAATCTTCATGAAGTTAATTCCATGATTAAGAAGGCATCACCGGATGCGATTCTTATGGCGGGGGATATGATAAACGGCACTTTTAAGGATGACCCTACGGATGTCATTAATTATATATCGACGTTAGCCGGACATTATCCGGTGTTTTATGCACTTGGTAATCACGAATACAGGATGAAACTGTATGATGACCAATATGGTGATAAATATTATACAATAAGGGACTACCTCGGTGAGAAGGGTGTTGTGTTCCTTGAAGACGAGACGATCACACTTGAGAAGGATAATGCACATCTGGCACTCTCCGGTCTTGAGATAGACGCAGCATTTTATTCCAAGTTCCACAAGACAGCAATGGGAAGCGGCCTTGTGAGCATGCACCTTGGTGAAGCTGACAAAGATGTGTACAATCTTATGCTCGCACATAACCCGGAATATTTTAACAGGTATGCCGAATGGGGAGCCGACCTTGTAATATCGGGACATCTTCACGGAGGAATGGTCAGGATTCCGGGCCTTGGTGGTATGATGTCACCTAAATTCAAGCTGATGCCTGAGTACGATTACGGCATGTTTGAATATGGAGACAGCATGATGCTTGTAAGCAGAGGTCTCGGAGCACATACTATTAAAGTCAGAATTAATAATAACCCGGAGCTTGTCAATCTGAAAATTCTTGCAAAGAGCGGATTATAATGGTAGGATAGTTTCCGGAGGATAATATGGCACTTGAGGTTAAGCTGGAAGCATTTGAAGGACCGCTTGATTTGCTTCTGCATTTGATAGATAAGAATAAAGTTAATATATATGATATACCAATCGCGCTGATAACCGATCAGTATCTCGAATATGTGGCCGGAATGGAGAAAGAGGACCTGAATGTGGTCAGTGAATTCCTTGTCATGGCTGCTATGCTTTTAGATATAAAGTCGAGGATGCTTCTGCCGGCGCCTGAAGAAGAGGAAGATGAGACAGAGGATCCAAGACAGGAACTTGTTGAGAAACTCCTTGAATACAAGATGTATAAATATATGTCTTATGAACTTAAGGATATGCAGGTGGATGCCGACAAATCGATGTTTAAGGATTCCACTGTTCCCGATGAGGTTCTTGAATATGAGGAGCCGGTTGATGTTAATGAACTGCTTGACGGACTTACACTTGTGAGACTTCGTGAAATTTTTAACGAAGTCATGAGAAGAAGTGAAGATAAGATTGATCCGATACGAAGCCGTTTCGGGAAAATCGAGAAAGAGGATGTAAATCTTGAGGAACGCAGCGCATATGTACATGAGTATATAAGCGGACATAAGGAGTGTTCATTCAGACAGATTCTCGGAAGCGGCAGTTCCAGGATGGAAGTCATAGTTACATTCCTTGTCATACTTGAGATGATCAAGGGCGGACAGATTTCGGTTATCCAGGAGCACAGAACGGATGATATACTTATCAGTGCCATTGATAAATAGGAGAATATATGGAACAGAATATAAGCAATATGGAAGCGGCGGTAGAAGCAGTACTTTTTACGATGGGAACATCGGTGGAAACATCCAGACTCGCGGCTGCCATTGAACAGGACGAGCAGACTACACGGCGCCTGGTTCGTAATATGATGGACAAATATAATGCCAAAGACCGCGGAATATGCATAATAGAACTTGAGGACAGTTTCCAGATGTGCACCAAGAAAGAGTATTATGATAATCTTATCCGCGTGGTATCACAGCCTAAGAAACACACACTTACCGATTCGGCACTGGAGACATTGTCGATAATAGCATATAAACAGCCTGTAACGAGACTTGAAGTTGAGCAGATAAGAGGAGTAAAGAGCGATTATGCAGTCAATAAGCTCCTCGAATATAATCTGATTACCGAACTCGGAAGACTTGATGCTCCGGGAAGACCTATTCTGTTTGGCACGACTGAAGAATTTTTAAGAAGTTTCGGATTGTCATCTGTTGAAGACCTGCCGGAATTGAGCCCTGAGATGATTGCTGACTTTAAATTGGAAGCAGAGCAGGAAAGCCAGCTTGAGTTAGATATATAATAAGATATTTTAAGGAGGCATTATTATGGTACGTGAGAATGCATGGACCGGATGCGACAAGAAAAAAATCAATAAAGTTATGGAGTTTTGTGAAGGATACAGACAATTCATTTCATCCTGCAAAACAGAAAGAGAATGTGCGGCAAGGAGCATTGAACTTGCAAAAGAGCATGGATACAAGGACCTGAATGAAATAATTAAGAAAGGTGGGACTCTTAAAGCCGGAGATAAAGTATATGCATGCAATATGGGTAAAGCACTTGTGCTTTTTAATGTGGGCAGGGAGCCGTTGGAAAATGGAATGAAGATCCTGGGAGCACATATTGATTCTCCGAGACTTGATGTAAAGCAGAATCCGCTTTATCAGGATGAGGAACTTGTATTACTTGATACTCATTATTACGGCGGAATCAAGAAGTACCAGTGGACCGCAATTCCGCTTGCATTGCACGGAGTCGTTGTCCTCACGGACGGTAAGAAGATTAACGTTGTGATAGGTGAAGACATGGACGACCCGGTAGTCGGAGTCTCAGATCTGCTTATACATCTTGCGGCAGAACAGATGGAGAAGAATGGTGCCAAAGTCGTTGAAGGTGAGGCACTTGACATTCTTGTCGGAAGCATGCCTATGGGCAGCGGAAAGAAGAAAGACGAAGATGCCGGTGAAGAGAAGGAAAAGAGCAAGGCATACATTCTTAAGCTTCTTCAGAAGAAATACGGCTTTAAAGAAGAAGATTTTATGTCAGCAGAGTTGGAGGCAGTTCCGGCCGGACCTGCGCGTAATATGGGTATTGACAACAGTATGATCATGGGATACGGACAGGATGACAGGGTATGCGCATATACCTCTCTCATGGCTATGCTTGATATAGAGAATCCGGATAAGACAACAGCATGTCTTCTCGTTGATAAGGAAGAGATAGGTAGTGTCGGTGCAACGGGTATGCATTCAAGATTCTTTGAGAATATGGTTGCGGAACTTATTGACAGACTCGAAGGATATAATGATCTGACTCTCAGAAGGGCGATGACGAATTCCGTAATGCTTTCATCGGATGTCAATGCGGCATATGATCCGAATTATCCATCGGTATTTGAGAAAAAGAATACATCATATTTCGGAAGAGGTATTGTATTTAATAAATTCACAGGTTCAAGAGGCAAATCGGGAAGTAATGACGCCAATGCTGAATATGTTGCTTATGTAAGAGCCGCCATGGAAAAAGATGGTGTTGCATATCAGATGTCCGAACTCGGTAAAGTTGATGCGGGCGGTGGCGGAACAATAGCATACATTCTTGCCAATTACGGAATGAATGTCATGGACTGCGGTGTTGCCGTGCAGAACATGCATGCACCTTATGAAGTTACGAACAAGATTGATATCTATGAAACCATGCGCGGATATAAGGCATTCCTTAAATAGACAGCACGGAGAATTATATTATGAAATGGAAAAAATATACAATTACAACAACAACCGCGGCGGAGGATCTGGTAAGCTATATGCTTACGGAACTCGGAATGGAAGGCGTTCAGATAGAAGATAACATCCAGCTTACAGAGGAAGATACCAAAGCGATGTTCGTCGATTTCCTGCCGGAACTCCCTCCTGATGAAGGAATAGGTAAAGTAAGTTTCTTCCTTGAAGAAGATAATGACGGAATACATTTTCCCGAAGGAATTGAGAATGAGGCAGATATGTTTGACAAGATTTCGGCAGGACTTTGCGACCTTAAAGAGTATGTCGATGTCGGTGCCGGAACGATTGCGGAAGATGAGACTGAAGATAAGGACTGGATTAATAACTGGAAACAGTATTTTAAGCCTTTTTCAGTAGGCGATATCATAATCAAGCCGACATGGGAGACTGTGCCGGATGGAATGGAAGGCCGTATGGTGGTTGACATTGACCCGGGTACGGCATTCGGAACAGGGTCACATGAGACAACACAGCTTGTTATTAAGCAGATGGAAAAATACATTAAGCCCGGTGATGAGCTTCTCGATGTGGGAACCGGAAGCGGAATATTGTCGGTAATAGGAATCATGCTCGGAGCCGGACATGTTCTCGGAACCGATCTTGATGATAATGCCATTATTGCAACACGCGAGAATATGGAAGCCAACGGAATAACCGCTGGCAGGTATGAAGTTATAGAAGGCAATATAATAGATGATATCAAGACGCAGGATTATGCAGGCTATAATAAATATGATATTGTCACAGCCAACATCCTCGCAGATATAATAATTCCGTTACTTGGAGAAATTGCTGTCCATATGAAGGACGGTGCGGTTATAATAACTTCCGGAATTATTGATATGAAAGAAAAAGCAGTAAAAGAGGCATTTGAAGCCAATAAAGATTTTGAAATCCTTGAGACAACGTATCAGGGCGAATGGGTATCTGTTACCGCGAGAAAGGTGAGCCATTCATGAACAGATTTTTCGGCAAGTCAGAAAATATATCGGACGACACCATAATAATCGATGGAAATGATGTGAATCACATCAGAAATGTACTTCGTATGCACCGCGGTGATAAGCTGATTGTCACGGGCGGCAACAACAGGGATTATGTATGTTCGGTAAGAGAGTATGAGGATGATAAAGTCTGTCTTGATATTGTTGATGAAATAGCGGCTGACAGGGAACTTCCGGCAGAAATATATCTGTTCCAGGGACTTCCCAAAGGTGATAAGATGGAACTTATTATTCAGAAGTGCGTTGAGCTGGGAGTGCATGCTGTGATACCGGTTGCGATGAAGCGCTGTGTCGTCAAACTTGACGATAAGAAGGCGGATGCTAAGATAAAGAGATGGCAGGCAATCAGTGAAAGTGCGGCAAAACAGAGCGGACGCAGTGTCATTCCAAAGATTATGGATGTTATGACATTTGATAATGCCATCAGATACGTAAATGATAATTCGATGAATGGCATTATTCCGTATGAACTGGCCGAGGGCATGGAAGCGTCGAGGCGTGCCATAGAATCTGTTAAACCGGGAATGAAAGTAGCGGTTTTTATCGGTCCGGAGGGCGGATTTGATTTATCGGAAGTCGAAAAAGCAGTTGATGCAGGCATGCAGTCAATATCGCTTGGCAGAAGAATTTTAAGAACAGAGACTGCCGGACTTGCAATTATGTCAATATTGATGTATCATCTTGAAGAAGTTTAGGAGCGCGGAATGGAAATTTATCTGGATAATTCAGCAACTACAATGGTACGGCCGGAAGTTGCGAAATTAATGTACGAAATAATGACTAAGGATTACGGAAATCCTTCGTCCATGCATATAAAGGGTGTGCAGGCTGAACGTTATCTTCGCGAGGCCAAGGAGATTTTTGCAGGGATCCTTAAGGTTAGTGAGAAAGAGATTTTCTTTACGTCAGGCGGAACCGAAGGCGACAATATGGCAATTATAGGAGCGGCTCTTGCAGGCAGAAGGCGCGGGAGACACATAATTACCACAGTAATAGAACATCCTGCTGTACTCGAGAGCTGTGCATTTCTTGAAAAAAACGGTTTTGAAGTCACATATCTTCCCGTAAATGCTGCGGGGCAGGTGGAACCTGATACACTTAAGGCATCACTCAGGGATGATACCATTCTTGTGTCCGTTATGTATGTAAATAATGAAATAGGAGCGATAGAGCCGGTTTCAGAACTCGGGCGAATTATCAAAGAATACAATAAAGACATTCTTTTCCATGTGGATGCTGTTCAGGCTTTTGGTAAATTCAGAATTCATCCATATAAAGAAAATATTGATATGCTGACGATGAGCAGCCATAAAATCCACGGCCCGAAAGGTGTCGGTGCTATTTTTATAAAGGATAAGACGAAAATACAGCCGATTGCATTGGGCGGAGGACAGCAAAAAGGCATGCGTTCCGGAACGGAGAATGTTCCGGGAATAGCCGGAATGGCAATGGCAGCTAAAGAATTGTATGATAAATTTGATGAAGATGTAAACAGACTTTACGAGCTTAAGGAATATTTTGTCAGGGAAATTACCGGTATAGAGGGCGCAACGGTAAACGGTCTTACGGGACGTGATTCGGCACCTCATGTTGTGAGCGTAAGTTTTGATGGAATTACCAAGAGCGAGGTGCTTTTGCATGCACTTGAAGACAAGGGAATATATATTTCTTCAGGCAGCGCATGTTCATCAAACAAACCGTCTTTAAGCAGCACACTTAAGGCGATAGGTGTTAAGAATGACCTTTTGTATGCAACACTGAGATTCAGTTTTTCCGTGTTTACCACGAAAGAGGAACTTGAATATACAATAAATGCGGTTAAGGAACTTCTCCCGGTTTTAAGAAAATACAGACCGAGATAAAATATATCAAAGAGGATTTAACATGTACAAAGCTTTTTTAATTAAGTATGGTGAAATCGGCACCAAAGGAAAGAACAGGTATCTTTTTGAAGATGCGCTCTGCAGACAGATAAGACGTGCACTTAAGAAGATAGACGGACAGTTTATTGTCAGCAAGGAACAGGGACGAATCTATGTGGAATGTGATACGGATTTTGATTATGACGAGGCAGTTGCCAAGTTAAAGACCGTATTTGGCATACTGTGGATATGTCCGATGATGCAGATAGAGGACAATGGATTTGATGACCTTGCAGAACAGACTGTAAAATATCTTAAGGATGTCTATAAAGGCAAAGAGATGACTTTTAAAGTCAAGGCAAGGCGTGCGCGCAAGAATTACCCGCTTAATTCCATGGAAATAAATATGGATCTTGGCGAGAAAATTCTCGATGCTATTCCGCAGATGAAGGTAGATGTCCATAAGCCGGACATAGAACTTAATGTTGAAATTCGTAACAAAATCAATATTTACTCTGAATTCATACCTGGACCTGGCGGAATGCCTGTAGGAACCAACGGAAAAGCAACGCTTCTTCTTTCAGGAGGAATTGACAGCCCTGTTGCGGGATATATGATTGCCAAGAGAGGTGTAATAATTGATGCTGTATATTTTCATGCACCTCCTTATACAAGCGAAAGAGCCAAACAGAAGGTTATAGACCTTGCAAAGCTTGTTGCGGTATATTCGGGACCGATTAATCTCCATATAGTTAATTTTACGGATATACAGTTATATATCTATGATCAGTGTCCACATGATGAACTGACGATCATAATGAGAAGATATATGATGAAAATAGCAGAACATTTTGCTCTTAAAGAAGAGTCGCTCGGACTTATAACCGGTGAGAGTATTGGCCAGGTTGCAAGCCAGACAATGCATTCGCTTGCCGTAACCAACGAGGTGTGTACACTTCCTGTACTACGTCCGCTTATCGGATTCGATAAACAGGAGATTATCGATATATCGGAGAAAATAGGAACATTTGAGACATCAATACTTCCTTTTGAAGACTGTTGTACAATTTTTGTTGCAAAGCATCCGGTTACCAAACCGAATCTTAAAGCTATTAAGAGGTCGGAACTTAAACTCAGAGAGAAGATAGACGAATTGGTGCAGACAGCGATTGAGACGACTGAAACACTCTGGATTGACTGATTTGAAATAAAAAATACCCGGAGCCGTTAAGCTCCGGGCAATAATCTCTAACGATGTGCCGGAATATCCGGCGATGTATTATACGAGATATGGCTTTAATGCTTCAAGAATTGCTGCATCATCCTCAGCATGGATGTTAAGTGTAATAGGCTTTGATAAGTCAAGACTGAAAATACCCATGATTGACTTTGCATCAATTACATATCTTCCTGATACTAAATCGAAATCGCTGTCAAATTTAGCAATCTCGTTTACAAATGACTTAACTTTGTCGATAGAGTTTAAAGAAATCTCAACTGACTTCATAATAAAGTACCTCCTCTGAAATTTAACAAATTTTAAAATTTTGTTAAGTACATAGTACAATTAAGATTCAATAATGTCAATGTTTTAATTGCACAAAAATAAATTGATTTATTAGGAGAAATACCGAAAATGAAAAAATGTGCGTTACATAATCTCGGGTGTAAGGTAAATTCATACGAAACGCAGGTTATGCAGCAGATGATGGAAGAGGCCGGTTATGAAATCGTGGAATTCGGAAAAGAACCGGCTGATGTATATATAATAAACACATGCAGTGTAACCAATATTGCCGACCGTAAGTCGAGACAGATGATTCATAAGGCAAAGAAACTTAATCCCGATGCTATAGTTGCTGCGACAGGATGTTATGTGGAAGCTGCCGGAGACAATGTCGATGAAGATGTTGATATTGCGATAGGCAATAATGAGAAAAGCCGTCTTGTGGAAATCCTTGACAGCTATTTTTCGGATGTGTGTGAAGAAAAACACACACATGCCGATATAAATAAAGTTACGGATTTTGATGATATGTTTATGGAAGCTCCGATGGAGCATACCAGGGCATATGTTAAGATACAGGACGGATGCAACCGCTTCTGCACATATTGTATAATTCCGTATGTGCGGGGGCGGATAAGAAGCAGACAGAGAGATGATATTTTTAATGAAGTATCTTCGCTGGCGCGAAAAGGATGCGCAGAGGTAGTACTTACCGGAATACATCTTTCATCATATGGGCTTGATATGGGCGGCGATGCTTTGGAACTTATCGACATAATCGAAATGATAAACGGAATAGAAGGGATTAAGAGAATAAGGCTCGGCTCCCTCGAACCGCGGATAGTTACAGAAGAATTTGCAAAAAGACTCGCTGCATGCGAAAAGATATGCCCGCACTTCCATCTCTCGCTTCAGAGCGGGTGCGATGCCACCCTTATCCGGATGAACAGAAAGTATACGACCGGGGAATTTGCAGAAGGCGTGAAAATTTTAAGAAGATATTTTGATAATCCGGCGATAACTACTGATGTAATTGTAGGATTTCCGGGAGAGACACAAGAAGAGTTTGATGTAACTTATGAATATCTTAAGCAGATTAAATTTTACGAGCTTCATGTTTTTAAATATTCCAGACGCAAGGGAACAATGGCTGATAAGATGCCGGATCAGGTTGATGAACAGATTAAGAGTGCAAGAAGCGACAGGCTGCTTGAACTGGATGAGAAACTTTCAACACAATACCGGGAGAAATATATCGGAAAAGATATCTGCGTGCTTACCGAAGAGGTTAATGTGATTGAAGGAACCGCTTATATGACCGGATTCACTCCGACATATGTAAAGGTTGCGATACCGGTTGATAATATGCCTGACATACAGCCTAATATGCTTGTGACGGTGCGTGCTGTTAAACTTCTGGGAAAAGATTTGGTAATTGGTGTTGCCGAAAATTAAATTTTATATTATTATATAAAGAGAAAGGGCGTGAAGAAATGGCAGAATTGAGTAATACGCAGTTTTTCAAGATTCAGCAGGAACCTGCTATCGAAGTTTCGGACATACTCGAACAGGTATATGAAGCTTTGAAGGATAAAGGATATAATGCAGTCAACCAGATTGTAGGATATATAATGTCTGGAGACCCGACATATATAACAAGTCACCGTAATGCGAGAAGTCTCATTATGAAAGCTGAGCGCGATGAGCTTGTTGAAGAGATGCTTAAGTATTACATTGAGAAAAAGGGGTTATGATGAGAATACTCGGACTTGATTTCGGGAGTAAGACGGTCGGCGTTGCGATAAGCGATCCACTGGGAATAACGGCCCAGGGCGTTGAGATTATCCGCAGACAGAGTGAGAATAAGCTCAGACAGACATTAGCGAGAATCGAAGAGATAATTTCCGAATACGGGGCAGAGAAGATAGTATTAGGACTGCCTAAGAATATGAATGACACCTGTGGAGACAGGGTGGACAGAACCCTTGAATTCAAGGCCATGCTTGAGAGAAGAACCGGACTTGAAGTCATTACATGGGATGAGAGACTGACTACGGTGTCGGCCGACAAGGCTATGATGGAGGCGGGAATCCGCCGCGAGAGACGCAAGGATTATGTCGATATGATAGCTGCCCAGTTTATTTTACAAGGCTATCTTGATAATGCGTCAATGAACAGAGAAGTTTAGGAGATATTTTTGATGGAAACAATACAGATAACATCAGAAGACGGAGAACAGATACAGTTCTACGTTGTGGAACAGACCAGGGTAAATGGTAAAGATTACATTCTTGTTACAGAGACAGAGGATGAAGAAGCGGAAGCTTATATATTAAAAGATGTATCGTCAGACAAAGAAACTGAAGCAGTATATGAATTCGTCGAGGAAGAGGACGAGCTTAATGCACTTGCTGCGGTTTTTTCAGAGCTGGTCGATGACACGGATATAGTTTAGTTTAGGAGGAAGAGTTAACTTTGCAGAAAACAGAAAATAGCAGCGTCAAGATTATTCCGTTAGGAGGTCTTGAGCAGATCGGTATGAATATGACTGCCTTTATGTATGAAGACAGTATTATTGTTGTGGATTGCGGATTATCATTCCCGGATGATGATATGCTTGGAATAGATCTTGTAATCCCTGATGTGACATTTTTAAAAGAGAATATTGATAAAGTAAAAGGATTTGTGGTAACACACGGACACGAGGATCATATCGGAGCATTTCCGTATGTTATCAAAGAAGTCAATAAACCTATATACGCAACCAAGCTTACAATGGGTATTATTGAGACTAAGTTCCGTGAGCATAATCTTCTGGGAACAACCAAGCGTAAGGTTGTAACTTACGGACAGAGCATAATACTTGGAAAGTTCAGGGTAGAGTTCATAAGAACCAATCACAGTATTGCAGATTCATGTGCCCTTGCAATCCATACTCCTGCCGGAGTAATCTTCCACACCGGCGATTTTAAGGTGGATTACACACCTGTATTCGGAGAACCTATTGATTTACAGAGATTCGGAGAAATTGGCAAGAAGGGCGTCCTTGCACTTCTTTGTGACAGTACCAATGTAATGCGTCCGGGATATACCATGTCTGAGAAGACTGTAGGTAAGACATTCCAGACAATTTTTGATGATAATCCCAAAAGCAGGATAATTGTAGCTACATTTGCATCCAATGTGGACAGAGTGCAGCAGATAATCAACGCAGCATGTGCACACGGCCGTAAAGTTGCGGTTGAAGGCCGCAGTATGGTCAATATTATTAATGTGGCATCGGAACTCGGATATCTTCAGATACCGGATGGAACACTCATTGACAGCGAAGAGATAAAACGTTATCCGGATGATAAGATTACAATAATCACTACAGGAAGCCAGGGTGAATCGATGGCGGCACTTTCAAGAATGGCGGCATCAATCCATAAGAAGGTAACCATAAAGCCTGGTGATGTTATCATAGTAAGCGCAACACCGATTCCGGGCAATGAGAAATCAGTGGCAAGAGTTATTAACGAATTGTCCATGAAGGGTGCTAAGGTTATATTCCAGGATACACATGTGTCAGGACATGCATCACAGGAAGAGATTAAACTTATCTATTCAATACTTAAACCTAAATACGCAGTCCCTGTCCACGGCGAATACAGACATCTTGTCCGCCATGCAGAACTTGCGGAGAGCATGGGAATTCCTAAGGATAATATTTTCATACTTTCTTCAGGCGATGTACTTGAACTCGGACCGAATATAGCATCCAAGGTAGGAACGGTTCCTAGCGGAAGCCTTATGGTAGACGGACTTGGAGTCGGTGATGTAGGTAACATAGTATTAAGAGACAGACAAACCCTTGCCGAGAACGGTATAATTATAGTGGTTCTTACGCTTGACCAGTATACAGGACAGCTCCTTGCAGGACCTGATATTGTAACAAGAGGTTTTGTATATGTAAGGGAATCGGAAATGCTCATAGAAGATGCGACATCGGTTGTTTATGAGGCTGTTGTACGACAGATAGAGAATGGCAACAATGCTGACTGGTCGAAGATTAAAGGCGTAATCAAAGACAGCCTTGGTGATTACATCTGGAAGAAAATGAAGCGTACACCGATGATACTCCCTATCATAATGGAGGTTTCGTAAAGTATGGATGATGGATTCGTTCAAATTAAAGACAGAGAGACGGATATTATAGCAAGGCAGCTTTCACAGGCGATTGTCCGGAGTGATGAATACCGTGATTACAGGGAAGCGCTTGCCGCTTTGAAGGAACAGCCGGATTTATATGCACAGGTAAATGAACTGCGCAGGCAGAATTTTGCCAGACAGAATGGTATGGAAGGTACTATGTCATATGAAGAATACAGTAATCTTTCAGCACTGTCAAAGAACCTGCTTGCTAATCCGGTTGCAAGCAGATTTCTCGACTCGGAAGTCGGTCTTGGACGGCTCATTCAGGACATCAACAGAAATGTTATGTCCGATATAGAATTTGACAGTGAATTCCTGGGATAACAGCCGGAGGTAGAGCATGGAAGGCAGAAAGTTAGCGGGAACAGTATTATCTGTTTCATGTCGTACATTGGTATTTGTTCTGATAGTGATGTTATTGTATTTGTGCGGAAGAACCATGTTTAATTTCGGCAAAGCGGTATTTGCTGAAGAAGCCGTGGCATCCGCAGATAACGCAGTTGAGGTTGAAGTTATAATACCGCGTGATTATACTACATCCCAGGTTGCGCAGATACTTAAAGATAACGGTCTCATAAATAATACCAATGTATTTAAAGCACAGGTGATTCTTGCGGAATACAGTAAGAAATTTATTCCGGGAACATACAAACTTAATAATGCGATGAAACCATCTGAGATAATGTCAGCATTATCTACCAGACAGGATACCAAATCAGAGGACTGATATGCAGGATATAGTTAATGAAAGGGTCGTTTCCTTTATCAACTCGTTTGATAAGGGGAACAGCCCTATTTGTAATATTATAGAAAAAGAAGCGAGAGAGCAGGGTGTTCCGATCATCCGTAAGGAAATGGAAAGCTTTCTTAGGACAATGCTAAGGCTGACCGGCGCAAAAGACATTCTTGAAATAGGTGCGGCAGTCGGATATTCTTCGATTTTTATGAGCCGGAATATGGCAGACGGTGCGCATATAACAACGATAGAGAATTATCCGCCGCGGATTGAGAAGGCCTTGCAGAATATAGAAAGGGCCGGCGCAACCGATAAAATAACACTCCTAAAAGGTGATGCAGGAGAAATATTAAAATCGCTTGAAAGGCATTATGACTTCATATTTATGGATGCGGCGAAGGCACAGTATATTGTGATTTTACCGGAAATCTTAAGACTGCTCAAACCGGGTGCGGTTCTGATAACTGATAACGTACTTCAGGAAGGCGAGATAATTGAACCGCGTTTCGGTGTAACAAGAAGAAACCGGACAATTTACGAAAGAATGAGAGAATATCTGTATGCTGTAACGCATTGTGATGAACTTGAGACTACGATAGTTCCGATAGGCGACGGTATAACGTTAAGCGTCAGAAAATAATAATGGAGATATTGATATGGCAGAAACCAAGATTAAGAAAGAAGATATAGAATTACTTATTCCGGCCAGTTCGCCGGAAGTGCTGCGCATTGCGGTGCTTTATGGTGCGGACGCCGTATATATCGGCGGAGAAGCATTTGGTTTAAGGGCTAAAGCGAAGAACTTTACAATAGAAGAGATGGCAGAATGTGTCAGGTTTGCACACGAACACAATGTCAAAGTATATGTTACTGCCAATATTCTTGCACATAATTACGATCTTGACGGTGCAAGAGCTTATTTTGAGGAACTTGGAAGTAAAGTCCATCCGGATGCACTTATAATATCCGATCCGGGAATGTTTACCATAGCTAAAGAAGTTGTACCGGACATTGATATTCACATAAGCACACAGGCCAATAATACCAATTATGAGACTTTTAATTTCTGGCACAGGCTCGGAGCAAGGAGAGTTGTCACGGCAAGGGAACTTTCTCTTAACGAAATAAAGCAGATAAGGGAACGCATACCGGATGACCTTGAAATAGAAACGTTTATACATGGAGCCATGTGCATCTCATATTCAGGAAGATGTCTTCTGTCGAGCTTTATGACAGGCCGTGATGCCAACAAGGGAGCATGCACACATCCGTGCAGGTGGCAGTATTATCTTATGGAGGAATCGAGACCGGGAGAATATATGCCTGTTTTTGAAAACGAAAGAGGAACATATATATTTAATTCCAAAGATCTGTGCATGATAGAGCATATTCCGGAACTTGTAAATTCCGGGATTAACAGTTTTAAGGTAGAAGGAAGAATGAAAACCGCGTTATATGTGGCAACGGTTGCGAGGACATACAGACTTGCGATAGACGATTATCTTAAGAGCGAGGAATATTACAGAAGCCGGATTCCTTTTTACAAAGAAGAAATAGCCAAATGTACATACAGAAAATATACAACCGGATTTTTCTTCGGCAAACCGGACAAGGATACACAGATATATGACAACAATACCTATATCAAAGAATATACATATCTCGGAATAACAGCATCCGACGATGGCGGAACATACCTTGAACAGCGTAATAAATTTTCGGTCGGGGAGATTGTAGAAGTTATGATGCCTGATGGCACCAATATTGATGTTAAAGTTACAGATATAGAAGATGATATGCATAATCCGATGGAAAGTGCACCTCATCCTAAACAGAAAGTATATTTTAAAGTGCAGGATAATAATGGTAATGCATATATACCTGCAGACAATTGCATACTGAGACGGCAGGAATAATCTTTTTTGATGGCTGACAGGCACGATAACGCGAAAATAACATAAAATATATTAATTGCATATTTCGCGGGTAAATATATGAAAACATTTGAAAAGCCTTTGTCTGCCAAGGAAGAGAAGGAATATCTTGAGAAATACCGCAATGGCGATGTCAGGGCGGGAGATGTTCTCATAATTAGAAATATGAGGCTCGTGGCACATATGGTAAAGCACTACAGCCTTTCTGACCGCGAAACGTCGGAACTCATATCAATAGGTACGATTGGACTTATCAAAGCAGTTAGGACATTTGACTGTACCAAGGGCAACAGGCTGGCTGCCTATGCTGCCAAATGCATAGATAATGAATTGCTTATGGCAATGCGCAACGACAGAAAAAGACAGCTGGATGTCTCATTGCAGGAACCGATAGGAACCGATCGGGAAGGCAACGAAATAAGCATAATTGATGTAATCGAGACCGGTGAGAAAAATTTTATTGACAGTTATATTCTTAAATGTGATATTGAAATCCTGCGAAAGGCGCTTGACAGTGCACTGACGCCACGAGAAAAAACAATAATCATGCGCCGGTACGGTCTCGGAGGATTGAAGGAGACGACACAGCGGGAATTGGCCTGTGAAATGTCAATAAGCAGAAGTTATGTCAGCAGAATAGAGAAGAAAGCAATAGAGAAACTACGGGATTTCTTTGCTCAAATATGATACACAAAGGGGACAGCGTATGGAGAAAGTCGCAGTGATAATGGCAGGCGGACAGGGCAGACGGTTCTGGCCGGTAAGCCGTAAAAATAAGCCAAAACAGTTTCTTAGCATTACGGGTGATAACAGGTCGATGCTTCAGAATACGGTGGAACGTCTTAACGGAATAGTACCGGAAGAGAATATTTATGTTGTGACAAATGCATGCTACAGGGAAATGGTCGAAAGCCAGCTTCCGGGTATCAGCTGCGATAATATCATATGTGAGCCTGTGGGAAGGAATACAGCACCCTGTATAGCCCTTGCATTGAATGTAGTAAGAAAAAGATTCGATGATGCGGTTATGATCGTTCTTCCGTCGGATCATGTAGTGAAAAATACAGGGCTTTTTACGGATACATTATCGGAACTTGTTGAAGCGGCCGGCACTGCGGCCGGGCTTTTTACCATCGGCATAAGACCCAATTATCCGGAGACGGGATATGGTTACATCAAATACATACCTGAGGACAAAACGGATATGTACAAGGTTGAACGGTTTGTCGAGAAACCGGATGCAGAGCGTGCTCTTAAATATCTTCACGAAGGTAATTATCTGTGGAACAGCGGGATGTTCGTATGGCGTACGTCAGTGCTTTATGATGAATATAATAAATACGCTCAGGACATACTGGAAACAGTTGAGAAGTATTACAAGGCAGACAATCTTTTGGAGCGCGATGAGATTTTTGCATCGGCAAGGGCCGAATCCGTTGATGTGGCAATCCTGGAGAAAAGTGATAAGATATATACCGTTATTGGTGATTTCGGCTGGGATGATGCGGGAAGTTTTGCTGCACTTAAGCGTATCGGAATAACAGATGACGGCGGCAATTATCTTGAAGGTAATGTTATCGCCGACAGATGCACAGGCTGTGTGATTAAAGGCGGTGACCGTCTGATTGCGGCAAGCGGGGTAAAAGACCTGATAATAGTGGATGCAGATGATACACTTCTTGTATGTCCGGTATCGGAACATGATTCGATAAAAGCACTGATTAACAGCATAGAGTCAAATAATATGGAGAGGTATTTATGATGAAACTCAAAAAAATATCAATAATCATACCCACGCGCAATGAAAAAGATAATGTGGGTAAGCTGTCGGAAATGATTTATGACGTTTTAAAAGGAATTCCTTACAATATTGTCTTTGTGGATGACAGTACTGATGATACGTGGGAGTGTATAGAAGAACTCCGGCAGGAACACCCCGAATATAATATAGGTGGTGAACACAGGAATAATGGGGATGGACTTGCAGGCGCCGTAATACGCGGTTTTTCCATTGCTGATGGAGATTATTATGCGGTTATGGATGCGGATCTGCAGCATCCGCCGGTACTTTTGAAACAGATGTACTGCGCAATGAGACGCGGTGCAGATATATGTATACCAAGCCGTTTTATACCGGGCGGAAGCGACGGAGGCCTTAATATATGGCGCAAAAGCGTATCGGCAACAGCCAGGTACATAGGCAAAATAATGCTTCCGTGCCTTAGACATATATCGGATCCCACCGGCGGGGTATATATGTTCCGCAGTGAGATTCTTGACGGAGTGACACTTAAGCCGCTCGGATGGAAAATTATGATAGAAATGCTTGCAAGATGCAGATACAACAAAATAACAGAAATACCGTATGCGTTTGGTGCGCGTAACGCAGGAGAATCCAAACTTGACGCCGCGGTTACATTTGAGTATATTAAACAGGTTTTTTCCCTGGTAAGGGACAATTCCGGATGCAGACCGAAAATAACCAGATGGACATCGGACAGGCTTGACAAAGAAAATGGCAGCCTTGATGTGGTAATTGACGAACTGAATTAAATCCGCTTGTTATGATGACAAGTCTGTGATATACTCGGCATATGATTAAATATGGGAAGGATTAGGATACACTAAGATGAGACATGAAGATTTTGATGATCAGGACGACGAAGTAGTATATGAAGATAAGAAAGAGAAGAAACCGCGTAATAAGTTTAAGGTTCTTATGATACTTCTGATAGTGCTGATCGTAATTGCGGCTGCAGCAATAGCAGTGTTCCTCATAGGAAAGAATTATATTAAGGGCAGATTCCTCAACAAACTCAATTACGAAAGTAATTCATACAGCATAGACCCGAATGCGACCTATGAAACAGATGAGACGGTGCCGGATGCGGATAATATAAGCGATGTTGAGAAGAGCCTTATAGATGCGGATGCCAAGACATTTTATGAGAATGTAGATGTTATATCTGATAACTATGTAAAGAATATACTTCTGATAGGTACAGATGAAAGAGTTTCGGGAAGCTGGAACGGTAATTCGGACTCAATGATTCTTATATCGATTAATAATAAGACGAAGAAGATAGTAATGACAAGCTTTATGAGGGATATGTATGTATATATTCCTGATGCCGACAGATGTGATAAGCTTAATGCGGCCCATGCAATCGGCGGAAGCGATCTGCTTTGTAAGACTATCTCGGGTAATTTTAAGGTACATGTTGACCAGTATTTCAGAGTGGATTTCTATGGACTTATTGATATAATAAATGCCGCAGGCGGCGTAGATATGGAACTGATTCCGGAGGAACTTCCGGTTGCCAACCAATATATCAGGGATATGTGTAAATATACCAATGAAGATCCCAACCAGTATTATATTAATGAAAGCGGAATGATCCATTTGAACGGAATTCAGGCAGTTGCATATGCCAGAATAAGATATGTCGGTAATGCCGATTACGAGCGTACTAACAGACAGCGTAAAATAATGACTAAATTATTTGAAAAATTCAAATCAATGAATCTTAACGAACTCACTGATTTTGCTGACAAAGCACTTCCGAACGTTACGACGAATATGCAGTCGGATGAGATATGGGATATGATAACCGATGCGTTTAAGTATCTTGGATACGACCTTGTGTCAGCCAGAGTACCGTTTGATGATACAAGTACCGGAACATTTATAAACGGTATGTCATACCTTCTTCCGGATTACAAGAAGAATGTAGAACTGCTCATTGATACTATTTACGGCGAATAATACAATAATAGGAGGATATATGAATACAACACTTGTAATAATGGCGGCCGGAATCGGAAGCCGGTTTGGTGGGGGCATCAAACAGCTTGAGAAAATGGGACCTAACGGTGAGATAATTATGGATTATTCCATATATGACGCACGGAAGGCAGGTTTTAACAAAGTAGTTTTTATTATACGTAAAGACATAGAGGCCGATTTTAAGGAAATTGTCGGTGACAGAATAGCATCAATTATGGATGTGGAATATGTATATCAGGACATAAATTCGCTTCCGGCAGGATACAGTGTTCCACAGGGCAGAACCAAGCCATGGGGAACAGGCCAGGCGGTTCTTATGTGTAAGGATGTGGTAAAAGAACCATTTGCAGTAATTAATGCAGATGATTTTTATGGGGAACAGGCTTTTAAGATAGTGCATGATGAACTTGTGTCGCCGACACATTCGGGCGGAAAGTATAACTTCTGCATGGCAGGGTTCAGGCTTGGCAATACGTTAAGTGCCAACGGTGCTGTTACACGCGGAGTATGTATGACGGATGAATCCGGAATGTTAGATAAGGTCTGTGAGACAACCGGAATAGAGGAAGTTGACGGACATATCGTATATGATGATAACGGCAGCGACATGAACCTTACAAGAGAGACATGCGTGTCGATGAATATGTGGGGACTCACTCCGGAATTTTTCGGAGAGCTTGGTCCAAGATTCATGCATTTCCTTGACGGAATAACACCGCAGGATACCAAGAAAGAATTTTATCTGCCTATGGTTGTTGATGAACTTATCCAGGAAGGTAAAGCTGAAGTTAAGGTTCTTGAAACCGGAGACAAGTGGTTTGGCGTTACATATAAAGAAGATAAACCGGAGGTTGTGGCATCCATAAGGAAGCTTATAAGCAGCGGTGTTTATCCGGACGGACTCTGGAGTTAAATATATGACCGGAACCAAAGACAGAAACAAGCGTAATACCAAAGCAATAATCATTCCCGCTGCGATAATAGGCACAGTGCTTGTCATTGCCGTTGTGTGCGTATGTATTCTGATACATTATATTCATAAGATGAATTACGTGCCTCTCCGGGAGAATTATACTCTACTTGCTGAGACCGGAACATTTGAAGAAGATGTTACCAATCCGGAAGAGGAGACCAGCAGTGATTCATCACAGGAAGAGATAGATGAATACAAGCGGCTTACCGAAGAGGCTTTGTCCAAAGTCGACGGAGAATACAAGCCTATAGGAGATGTTTACAATATTCTTCTGATAGGGTCTGACACAAGACAGGCTGACGGAGAGGGCAGATCCGACACTATGATGTTGATTTCGGTCAATAAGACGGAGAAGAAAATCATTGCGACATCTTTTCTCCGTGATTTATATGTTAAGATACCGGAAAAAGGATATTACAAAATCAACGCATCATATGCCTACGGTGGTGTTGAACTTCTTCTTGATACGTTGAAATCCAATTTTTCGATTGAAATAGACCGTTACATAGCGGTGGATTTCTACTCATTTGTCAAGGTGGTGGATATTCTCGGAGGTCTTGATGTGGATGTGCAGGAGAATGAACTTTACTGGCTGAACCAGTATATACACGCAAGTAATCTGCTTCTTGATGAAGATGAACACGATGGTTATCTGGAACATGCAGACGGTTCATATCAGCATCTTAACGGTAAGCAGGCACTTGCTTACTCAAGGTTCAGATATGTCGGCAATGGTGATTTTACCAGGACAGAAAGACAGCGCAAAGTTGTCAATCTTATATTTGATAAACTTAAGTCAGTTACTCCATCCCAGCTTATCGAACTGCTGGATGTGCTTCTGCCGGAGATTACAACCAATGTACCGACCGGCGAATTCCTTGAATTGATAGCATTGCTTCCGCAGATGAGCCAGTATGAAATTGTATCATGGGGCATACCTGATGACAAATTCAAGTACATAACAATTAAAGGCGATTCATATATAGGAATTGATTTTAATTATTACATAGACAAAATATATAATACAATATATGGTTAAGGAGAATGTCAGCATTCTCCTTTTTGCATATTATATATAGAGATTGTTTGCCGGGAAATCATTATGAGAATATGTGATCTGAAAAACAAAGAAGTTATAAACTCAAATGATTGTAAAATACTCGGATTTGTAGTGGATATAGATGTGGATTTATATACAGGGAGAGTTATATCGATAATTGTTCCGGGACCGGGGAGGGTATTCAGTTTCTTTGGACGCGAGAATGAGTATGTTATACCATACGAATGTATATGTAAAGTCGGACCGGATGTGATAATTGTGAACGTATGTGAAGAAAAGGTATTATGTAAGCTGTAATATTGATATTTTTTCTGTTATGTGGAAAAATGGATATGCACCTTATGCATGGAACTTGAGATGATATAAGATATAACAAAATGCCGGCCACATAATGTGACCGGCATTATTATGCACCTGGAGGGAATCGAACCCCCGACAACCCGGCTCCGGAAACCGGTGCTCTATCCACTGAGCTACAAGTGCAAAACCTACCTACCTATAATATACTAAAAAAAATATTTTAGCAATCTTTTATTTCAATATTTTCATATCTGCTTTTTTCTGTTACAATAGTACACATGGATAACAATGAACAATCAATAAGAATTAATAAATATATAAGCGCAAGCGGTTATTGTTCAAGACGCGAGGCGGACAGGCTTATTGAGGCCGGCAGAGTCCGTATAGACGGGGTCGTTGCAGTGACGGGAAGCCGCGTGAATCCCCAAATGACAGTTACAGTTGACGATACGGAACTTAACATGGCTGAGGACAGAGTCGTCTACGCACTTAACAAGCCGGCGGGATACATAAGTTCCCTGTCCGACGAGCAGGGACAGGGAATATCATGTTTCATTCCGGACGGAATGAGGCTGTTTCCGGTCGGGAGACTCGATAAAGAATCGGAAGGACTTATGCTTTTAACCAATGACGGAGAATTGATGAATAACCTTCTGAATGCAGCCGGCGGACATGAGAAAGAATATTATGTAACAGTTGACAGAAAAGTAACTGACATATTCCTTAAGGCATTGGAAAGCGGTGTTAAGATTAATAACCGTGCTACGGGAGCGAAGGTAATCACAGCACCGTGCAGGACACGGAGAATATCAGATAATATATTTTCGATAATACTTATACAGGGACTCAACAGACAGATAAGGCGTATGTGCGGGGCACTCGGATATGGTGTGGTCAGGCTTAGGAGAATGCGTATAAAGAATATATGTCTTGGTGATCTTAATGAAGGATGTATAAGGAAACTTTCCGATGAAGAGATCATCGGACTTAATAAATAACCGGAAGGTATAAGTATGAACAGATCAGACAGAATTAAAGAACTGGTTGATACACTTAATAAAGCAGCTAAAGTGTATTATTCCGGAACAGATGAGATAATGAGCAATCTTGAATATGACAGATTATATGATGAACTTAAGGCACTTGAAGATGAGACAGGCATCGTTCTTGCGGGAAGCCCTACGCATAAGGTCGGATACGAGACGTTAAGCGAACTGCCCAAAGAAGAACATGAGCGCCCGATGTTAAGCCTGGATAAGACTAAATCAGTCGAAGAACTCGCTGCTTTTGCGGGAATGCATAAGTCCCTTCTTTCGTGGAAACTTGATGGCCTTACGGTCGTGGTGACATATCGTGACGGTGAGTTATATAAGGCTGTAACGCGCGGAAACGGATATGTCGGTGAAGTTATAACACCTAATGCGAGAGTTTTTGTGAACCTTCCGGCGAAGATTCCGTACAAAGGTGAGCTTGTCATAAGAGGTGAAGCAATAATAACATATTCGGACTTTGAACGCATTAACCGGAGCATTGAAGAAGACGAGAACAAATATAAGAATCCGCGTAATCTGTGCAGCGGTTCCGTAAGACAGCTTAATAACCGGATAACGGCAGAACGTAATGTGAGACTTATTGCATTTGCGCTTATAAGAGCGGATGGTGTGGATTTTGGTAATTCCAGACAGAAACAGTTTGAGTGGCTTAAAGGCCAGGGTTTTGAAGTCGTAGAATATAAGATTGTTGATGAAACAAGTGTCGCAGATGCTGTAGAATACTTTTCAAAAGCAATTACAGACAATGATTTTCCGTCTGACGGGCTGGTACTTTTATATGATGATATTGCATATGGCGAGTCACTCGGAACAACGGCTAAATTCCCGCGTAATGCCATAGCTTTTAAATGGGCTGACGAAATGGCAATTACCAGACTGAAATGTGTGGAATGGTCGGCATCAAGAACCGGTCTCATTAATCCGGTTGCGGTTTTTGAACCGGTTGAACTTGAAGGAACGACGGTTTCAAGGGCGAGCGTCCATAATGTAAGCATAGTCAGGGAACTTAAGCTTGGATATAATGATGAGATTAAAGTATATAAAGCGAATATGATCATTCCGCAGATAGCAGAGAATATTACGGGAAGCGCAACAATAGAAATTCCAAAGGTGTGTCCTGTATGCGGCGGCCCGACGGGCATTAAGAAGGCTAATGACACAGAATCTTTATATTGTCTGAACCCGGACTGCCAGGCTAAGCATATTAAGCGTTTTGAACATTTTGTATCAAGAAATGCACTTAATATTGACGGAATATCTTCGCAGACATTGGAGAAATTTATTGACCGTGGCTTTATAAAGAACTATACTGATTTATACCATCTGAATAATTATGAAGATGAAATAGTCGGAATGGATGGTTTTGGAAGAAAATCATATGATAATATAATAGAATCGGTGGAAAAATCGCGCACTGTTACGCTTGACCATGTTATATATGCACTGGGAATCGGCGGCATAGGACTTGCTAACGCGAGACTTGTCAGCAGACATTGTAACGAGGATCCGGAGACTGTTGCAGATATTACAATTGAGGAACTTATGTCCATTGATGGCATCGGTGACGTTCTGGCACAGTCATTCAGGGAATATTTTGATGACGTTAATAACCGCAGGCTTTACAATGAACTTCTTGCGGAACTTAAGCTTCAGAAAGAAGTCAGGGATACTTCATCACCGGTTGCAGGAAAGACCTTTGTCATCACAGGCAGTGTAAATCATTTTACAAACAGGGATGAACTAAAGGCGTTTATAGAGACACTTGGCGGTAAGACCACCGGCAGCGTATCAGCTAAGACGGATTATCTCATTAATAATGATGTGACGAGTAATTCGTCCAAGAATAAGAAGGCAAGAGAACTCGGTATTCCGGTTATTTCGGAGGAAGAGTTTATTAAACTTACAGGGAGGGATTTTTAATGCCCATAAGGACACAGAATAATCTGCCGGCTAAGGCAGTTCTTGAAAACGAGAATATATTTGTTATGGATGAAGACAGGGCTATATCACAGAATATACGTCCTCTTGAAATCCTTATACTGAATCTCATGCCGCTTAAGGAAGATACGGAAGTACAGCTTCTGCGCGCATTATCTAACACTCCTTTGCAGATAAATATTACATTTCTGCAGACGGCGACATATGTATCGACGCACACGGCAGCTTCACACCTGAACCAGTTCTATCTTACATTTGACCATGTTAAGAACAGAAGATTTGACGGAATGATCATTACGGGTGCTCCGATAGAACATCTTGATTTTGAACAGGTTGACTATTGGAATGAACTTACGGAGATCATGGATTGGACGAAGACGAATGTTACTTCGACATTTCACATATGCTGGGGGGCGCAGGCCGGATTATATTATCATTTCGGGGTCCGCAAGGTATGGCTGGATGAGAAGATTTCCGGCGTATATCTGCACAGGGTTCTTAACAGGAAGAATCCGCTTGTCAGAGGATTTGATGATGTCTTTATGGCACCGCATTCAAGACATACGGCATCATCTCCTGAAGATATCAGAAAATGTGATGACCTTGTAATTCTTGCAACATCCGATGAAGTCGGCGATCTGCTTGTAATGAAGAAAGACGGAAGCCAGATATTTGTGCTTGGACACCTTGAATATGACAGGCTGACGCTTGACCGTGAATATAAGAGGGATCTGGCCAAAGGTCTTAATCCCAAAATTCCGGATAATTATTACACGGATAATGATACACAGATAAGACCGTACCTTACATGGAGGGCAACATCTAACTGCCTGTACAGCAACTGGCTCAATTACTTTGTATACCAGATTACACCGTATATTTTGTAACACAGGAGAAAATTATGCAATATAAATACATATTTTTTGATCTGGACGGTACACTTACCGATCCGGGAATCGGAATAACCAATTCGGTAATGTATGCTCTTGACAAATTCGGGATACATGCCGACCGTGAGAACCTGTACTGTTTCATAGGTCCGCCGCTTGTGGATTCGTTTATGGAATTTTATGGTTTCCCCGAAGACAAAGCCCGTAAGGCAGTTGAATATTATAGGGAATATTTTTCGGTAACCGGCCTGTTTGAGAATAAGGTATATGACGGAATGGAAGATGTTCTGGATAAGCTTAAATCAGCCGGACACAAGCTTTATGTGGCAACGTCCAAGCCGAAAGTGTATGCAGACCGGATACTGGAGAGATTTGATTTAAAGAAATACTTTGAGTATGTTGCCGGAGCAGATCTTGAAGGACATAAGTCATCCAAGTCGGATGTTGTTAAGGAAGCAATGGAAATAAGTCATGCATCATCTGATAAAATTCTTATGATAGGTGACCGCAAACATGATATAATAGGCGCAAGGAATAACGGAATCCGGACGGCTGCTGTACTGTACGGGTACGGGAACCGGAAGGAATTTGAAGAGGAATGTGCGGATTATATACTTGATAAAGTTGAGGATATATTACAATTCAGATAGTGAAGAGGTGAATTTGAGTGAAAAATGTTTTTTTAACCGATTTAAAAGAAGGAATGGTATTGGGAAGAGACCTGGTGACGTCAGCGGGAATAATGATTCTTCCGGCAGGAGTTGTCATTACGGCTCCGATTATAAAACATCTTGAAACACTTGGAGTTGTGGCAGTCAGCATAGACGACAAAGCTAAGGTGGAAGAAAAAGAGCCGGAGCTTGCAGAACCGGATGTCACTACGGATGAGCGCAAGGCAGGATTTGAAGAATTCAGCCATAAGTACATTGATGCAAAGGACAGTCTCAATAATACTTTCGGTAAAATGATTAATAACAACATTGACAAGTCTGATGTTGAAGAGATAATTGATAAGAGCTGGAACATGCTTGGCACGGAATATAATTCATACAACATGTTAAATATGTTATACTCAATGCACAATTACAGTGATACAACATATATGCATTGCATGAATGTCGGAATGATTGCGTCGCTGATAGGCAAATGGCTCGGCTGGAAGGAAGAGGACATTAAGATACTTAATGCGTGCGGAATGTTTCATGATATAGGCAAACTTCTTATACCCAAAGAAATTCTTGATAAGCCGGGAAGGCTCACACTCAGTGAATATGAGATAATGAAATCTCATACGATAAGAGGGTATCAGCTGATTAAGGAATGGGAACTCAATGAGCATATTGTAAATTGTGCACTTATGCATCACGAAAGGTGCAACGGATCGGGATATCCGTTTGGAATCACCGGTGATAAGATAGATGAATATGCCAAGATTATTGCTATTGCGGATGTTTATGAAGCTATGACGGCAAACAGGGCATACCGTGGTCCGATATGCCCATTCGATGTTGTTGCCCAATTTGAGGACAAAGGTTTTGATCTGTATGAGACCAAGTATCTTCTGGTATTTATACAGAATATAGTCGATTCATATCTTCATACCAAAGTAAAGCTTAATAACGGTGAGACGGCAGAGATAATCCTTATCAACAAACAACGCGGTTCCAAACCGGTTGTGATAACGAGTACGGGAAGACCTGTGGATCTGTCCAAAGAGCCGGAACTTAGGATCGAAGAGGTTTATGAGTCGTAATGCGTGACACGGTTCTGGTAAAAGCGCATATCGACAAAGCGGAATTTGCGGCCTGACTTGCAAGAAGTCCCAGAAGGTAAGCATATATTCCCATCCGTGGAATAAGGAATACAATACATATAATGGTTATCAATTCAGAAAGCATGCTGTTTAAGAGCACACGGCCGGCCTGACCGAGTGCATGCAGCATGCTTTTGTATGTTGTGTTAATAAAAATAAAAGGACATAGCCACGCCATTATTCTTATATATCCTGAAAGTTTGGGCTCGTCAAAAACATAAGCCATGATAACGGCACCGGCCGTTGTATATCCTATAATACATATAAAACCGAATGCCAGTGAGAAAACCAGTGCCATGCGGCTTGATTTAATTAATTTATCTGAAGAAGACTGTTCTTTAGCAACAGAGGGCAGTAACATCTGGGCCACCGAACCGGTTAATGTGGACGGAAAAAGAATAACGGGCATTGCCATGCCGGTCAGTATCCCAAAAATGGCTACAGAATGTTGGGCGGAATATCCGTAAACAGTCAGCATAAGCGGAATGAGAGCGGCCTCAAGACTCTGCATTCCGTGCAGGGCAAGTCTGTTTAAAGATACCGGAATAGAAGTCTTTATAATCTGTTTTACTTCGATACCGGGATGTCTGGTTGTGCGGATATTTTTGCGGCGCCTTGTTAATACAATGGCCGCACATAATAAAGCAGCTGCGATTTCTCCGCAGACAAGTCCGGCGACGCCGACGGCCGCTGTGATTTCCTCGCCTTTATTATGTGCAATATGTACAATGATATAGATGGCTCCGAGTCTTACAGCCTGTTCAAAAATCTGTGAAACTGCGGGAATAACGGTTCGCTCCTTGCTTATGTAATATGCGCATACGAGACAATGAATACATGCGAAAGGAACGGAGAAGACTGAAATACGGATTAACGGTGCAACATGCGGATTATGAAAAATATAACCGGCAATTATGTCTGCGCCCATATATGACAAAACAGTACATATAATACATAAAATCATTGACATTCCGAAACAGAATACAGCCGTGTGCCTTGCGCGCAGATGGTCCCTGGATGCTGCATAAGCAGCACAGAAACGTGATACGCATACTTCCGGACCTGCAATTCCTATGGCATAACATACGGCTGTAACCGGCATTATAAGCTGGTAAAGTCCCATTCCGGCGGCACCGATGCTTCTTGAAAGAAAAATCCTGCAGCCGAAACCGAAAATTTTTGTTAATACCCCGGCTAAAGTCAGTATAAGAGTTCCTTTGATGAAAGTTTTTCTGGACATAATGATTCACTGGTCTTTTTTTAACATCATATGAGAGAATAGCATATTATATTAATAAGAAATAACATAACGGTACTGATATGAGCATATATCTTGACAATGCCGCGACGACTCCGCTTATGCCGGAAGCCGCGCAGGCAATGAAACGGTATTACTCGGCGGATTTCTATAATCCGTCGGCATTATATTCAAAGTCCAGGCACGTCCGTGATAAAATAGAAGAGGCCAGAAGTGTGATAGCGGGATTTATAGGAGCAGAACCGGAAGAAATTTTCTTTACATCGGGAGGCACTGAATCCGATAACTGGGCTCTTAATGAGGCAATGTCGGTAAGGGGACATATAATAGCCGGCAGCATAGAACACAAAGCCGTGCTGGCACCGCTTGAACGATACGCCGGTACGGGAGGGCGGTATGATCTGCTTCCGGTTGACGGGGAAGGATTTATAAAGCCCGAAATACTGAGAAAATATATAAAAAGAGATACATCAATGATAAGCGTGATGACCGCCAATAATGAAATAGGTACGGTTGAGCCGATTGGAAAGCTGGCGAGGATAGCGCATGAGTACGATATTATTTTTCATACTGATGCGGTGCAGGCATTCGGGCATATTCCGGTAAATGTGGACAGCATGAACGTTGATATGTTAAGCGCATCATCCCATAAATTCAATGGTCCCAAAGGAACGGGATTTCTGTATATAAGGCGTGAATGCAGGGCGCATCCGTTTATATACGGGGGCGGTCAGGAAAAAGGAATGCGTTCCGGTACCGAAAATGTTCCGGGAATAATAGGCATGGCGGAAGCTGCCAGAGTATCATGTGCCAGGCTTGAAATGACAATGGCACACTGCCGCAGAATGAGCGAATATATTACGGGAAGGATAATGAAAGAAATAGAAAATGCAAGAGTGAACGGACCCTCGGATTATGAAAAAAGGCTGCCCGGAAATATGAGCATAGGTTTTGAAAATGTGGATGCACAGTCATTACTGGTGCTTCTGGATATGTATGGTGTAAATGCTGCAGCCGGTTCAGCCTGCGGTAAAGGAAATACATCCCATGTGCTAAGGGCAGTCAGAACTCCGGATAAATATGCGATGGGAACGATCAGAATGAGCATAGATAAGGAAATGAATTACCGGACGGCCGATTATGTGGTGGAAGTCCTGAAAAAGTCGGTCGCGGCGGCCAGAAAACAGAGATGATTCATGAAAGCCGCCGCTGCATTATATTATGTGAGCGGAATAAAAGCCGGGGAACGGTCTTCAAACGATGCCACATATTTAAAACCGGTATTGACGAGAATGTCTCTTGCGGTACGAAAAGCGTATCCGAGGGACTTTACATAATGTGCATCGGAGCCGACCGTAACAATTTCACCACCCAGTTCACGGTAACGCTTAAGAATGGTTATTGTAGGTATGAAATAAGTTATACCATTTGATAATCCGCGCGTATTCAATTCAATGCCGTGTCCTTTGGCTATTATATTCTTAAGAATCATTTCGGTGATATCATAGAAGTCATCATCAACATATACATAATCTTTATCTTTGACATATCTTCTTATATAATCCAGATGTCCGTATACATCATAATCGTCATATGTGGTCACATTCCTGAGAATTGCCTTATAATAGTCGTGAATGGCATTACTGCTGTCGCGGCCATCCCAGAACTTTGGATAGTAAGGGTCCATTCCGTCAACCATATGGGATGAACCTATAACGAAATCAAAAGGATATTTGTGGACAAGCGCACGGTTGTCCGGTTCGATTGAAGGGTTGAGGCCGAGCTCAATTCCTATTTTGATGTGGATTTTATCGCTGAATTCTTCCTTAAGCGCGCGCAGTTCGTTAAAATATGCGTCAACGTCAAGCCGGAACATTTCCTTGCCGTTCTCCAAAGGATAATCATAATCCATATGGTCTGTAAAGCATATCTCGCTCATGCCGCATGCTATTGCCTTGGAAATATGCTCGCGCGGACTGACCTCGCAATCTGATGAAAAATATGTATGTACATGGTAATCTGATATCATATGTTACTCCTTATAATCTGTTGATCAGTGTTATTAACCACATACAAATTATAATTAAACTGAAATATTTGTCAATCTTTACACAAAAATAAAATAAGGGTTGAAATTTATGGATAAAGAAGGTAAAATGTCACTAGATTGATTTTTATTTAACAATCCTTTCATTTAAATTTTCTTTAGGAGGAATAAAAAAATGGCAGTAAAAGTTGCAATCAACGGATTCGGCCGTATCGGTCGTCTTGCTTTCAGACAGATGTTCGGAGCAGAAGGATATGAAGTAGTAGCTATCAACGATTTAACAAGCCCTAGAATGCTTGCTCACCTTCTTAAATATGACTCTTCACAGGGTAAATATGAGAAGGCTGATACAGTTTCAGCAGGTGAGGATTCAATCACAGTTGATGGTAAGACAATCAAGATTTATGCATTCCCGGATGCTAACAATTGTCCATGGGGAGAACTTGGAGTAGACGTAGTACTTGAGTGCTCAGGTTTCTACACATCTAAGGAGAAAGCACAGGCTCATATTAATGCCGGTGCCCGTAAGGTTGTTATTTCAGCTCCTGCAGGAAACGACCTTCCTACAATCGTATACAATGTTAACCATACAACACTTAAGGCTTCTGATACAATCATTTCAGCAGCTTCATGTACAACTAACTGCTTAGCACCTATGGCTAAGGCTCTTAATGACCTTGCTCCAATCGAGTCAGGTATCATGTGTACAATTCACGCTTACACAGGCGATCAGATGATCCTCGACGGACCTCAGAGAAAGGGTGACTTAAGAAGATCAAGAGCAGGTGCTATAAACATCGTTCCTAACTCAACAGGCGCTGCTAAAGCAATCGGCCTTGTTATTCCGGAACTTAACGGAAAGCTCATCGGAGCTGCTCAGCGTGTACCTACCCCTACAGGTTCAACAACACTTCTTTTCGCTGTAGTTGACAAGAAGGTTACTAAGGAAGAGATCAACGCTGCTATGAAGGCTGCTCAGACAGAGTCATTCGGATACAATGAAGATGAGATCGTTTCATCAGATATCGTTGGTATGAGATATGGTTCACTCTTCGATGCAACACAGACTATGGTATCAGAGCTTCCTGATGGAAAGTGCCAGGTTGAGGTTGTTTCATGGTATGATAACGAGAACTCATACACAAGCCAGATGGTTAGAACAATTAAGTACTTCTCAGAGTTAGCTTAATTCTATAGTGTATAGTATTCGTATGTATTCCATACGATAAAACAGACCTATAAGGGTCCGGTCAAGGCATACCGGCATAACGCCGGACGAGCTTCAGGGCCGGACCCTTTCTATTATGTATAATCCAAAGGAGATATAATTATGCTTAACAAGAAAAGTATTGATGACATCAATGTTAAGGGTCAGAGAGTGCTTGTAAGATGTGATTTTAACGTTCCGCTTAAGAATGGTGTTATCACAGATGAGAACAGAATTGTTGCAGCACTTCCTACAATCAAGAAATTGATCAATGATGGCGGCAAGGTAATCCTCTGCTCACATCTCGGAAAGGTTAAGAATGGTCCTAATGAAGGAGAGTCACTTGCACCTGTTGCAAAGAGACTTTCAGAGAAGCTCGGCAAAGAGGTTGTATTCGCTGCTGATGATGAGGTTGTAGGACCTAACGCAAAGGCTGCCGTAGCAGCTATGAAGGACGGAGATGTAGTTCTTCTCCAGAACACAAGATTCAGAAAAGAAGAGACCAAGAACGAAGAGAATTTCTCCAAGGAACTTGCATCTCTTTGTGACGTATATGTTAATGATGCTTTTGGTGCATGCCACAGAGCACACTGCTCAACAGAAGGTGTTACTAAGTTCGTTAAGACCAACGTTGTAGGATACCTTATGCAGAAAGAAATCGAATTCCTCGGTAATGCAGTTAATAATCCTGTAAGACCGTTTGTAGCTATCCTTGGCGGTGCTAAGGTCGCTGACAAGCTTAATGTTATTTCCAATCTTCTTGAGAAGTGCGACACACTTATCATTGGTGGCGGTATGGCATACACATTCCTCAAAGCTAAGGGATATGAAATCGGTATTTCACTCTGCGACGATACCAAGATTGATTATTGCAAGGAAATGATGGCTAAGGCTGAGAAACTCGGCAAGAAACTTCTTCTTCCGGTTGATGCCGTTACTATCAAAGATTTCCCTAACCCAATCGACGCTCCTGTAGAAGTTGAAGTATATGATGCTGATAAGATGCCTGCTGACAGAGAAGGCTGCGATATCGGACCTAAGACACAGAAACTTTTTGCTGAGGCAGTTAAGACAGCCAAGACAGTTGTATGGAACGGACCTATGGGCGTATTCGAAAATCCTACACTTGCAGCAGGTACAATTGCTGTAGCCAAGGCTCTTGCAGAGACAGATGCTACAACAATAATCGGCGGCGGCGATTCAGCAGCAGCTGTTAATACACTCGGATTCGGTGATAAGATGACACACATCTCGACAGGTGGCGGTGCATCACTTGAATTTCTTGAAGGCAAGGCTCTTCCTGGAATCGAATCAGCAGATGACAAATAATATTCGGAGGAATTAATATAATGCGTAGAAGAATTATCGCAGGCAACTGGAAAATGAATAAGACTCCAAGCGAGGCAGTTGCATTAATTAATGAACTTAAACCTCTTGTAGTTAACCCTGATGTTGATGTTGTATATTGCGTTCCTGCAATCGACCTTACAACAGCAATTGAGGCTACCAAGGGTACTAATGTTGCAATCGGTGCAGAGAATATGTATTTTGAAGAGAGCGGTGCTTACACAGGCGAAATCGCTCCTGCAATGCTTACAGATATCGGAGTTAAATATGTTATCATCGGACACTCAGAGAGAAGAGAATACTTCGCAGAGACAGATGAGACAGTTAACAAGAAAGTTCTCAAGGCATTCGAGCATGGTATTACACCTATTATCTGCTGCGGTGAGACACTCACACAGAGAGAACAGGGAATTACTCTTGACTGGATCAGAATGCAGATCAAGATTGCATTCCAGAATGTAACAGCAGATCAGGCTAAGAGCGCAGTTATCGCTTATGAGCCAATCTGGGCTATCGGAACAGGCAAGACTGCAACAGCAGATCAGGCTGAAGAGGTATGCGCAGGTATCCGTGCGGTTATCGGTGAGATTTATGATGAAGCTACAGCTGAAGCAATCAGAATCCAGTATGGCGGATCGATGAATGCTGGCAATGCAGCTGAACTTCTTGCTAAACCTGACATTGACGGCGGACTTATCGGCGGAGCAAGCCTTAAGGCTGACTTCGGCAAGATTGTCAATGCATAATTAGTGTATTTAATGATAAACGGCATGACCGGGAACGACCGGTTGTGCCGTTTTTTTTATATGCGTTAAGCCGGTGTAAATATTAAAAAACATGTCGAATTACAGCAGAAAATTTAAATTTGTGCAGAACAAAATTCGACATACGAAAAATATTCACGGGGATATAATGGACATGTAAACGACAGGAGGGGGCGCGCGTGCACTATGAAATCTACATTGACGTTGTATTTTGCATAAATTTTGTGATGGATTACATAATATTGTCGATAACGGATGGAATACTTAAGTGCACAAATAGGACGCGCCCGGCTGTCAGGCTGTTAAAACGCTATGCTGCGGCAGCTGCCGGGGCGTTGTGGGTATGTGTGGTGTTAGTATTCAGATTGTATGGCCTGGTATGGAATGTGATAACATATATACCGGTGTGTGCCATGATGGTTATAATAATGGCAGACATCAGGAAACCTTCAGTCATACTGAAAGGCGTAGGCGTTATGTATCTTGCGGCGTGTATGTTCGGAGGTTTTATACATATCTTATACTATTATACAATGTTTGGCTATATGGTAAGCAGACCGGATAACGGGCTGTATACGGCGAGCATATGGCATATAGCGGCTGGAACGGTGTTGTTTACACCTGCCTTAAAAATTGCATATACAAGAATATCTGCCGGATTTAAAATACGCAGATTTGTGTATGAGATAGAGATTGAACATGGCGGGAGAAAAATAAGTCTTAAAGCGTTATGCGATACGGGGAATTCCCTGACAGATCCGTATAACGGGGAACCGGTCAATATAATCTGTTCGGATTGCCTGGATATGATTATAGGGGATATGACCGGGTGCGGATATCATCTGGTACCGTACAAAGCGGTGGGGACTGATGACGGGCTGATTCCGGTAATAAGGCTTGACAGACTTATTTTGCATGACGGGCAGAAAATAAAAGTAATTGATAAGCCTCTTTTTGCGCTGTATTCCGGAAAATTCGCAGGGCAGGAAGAGTACAGGGCAATAGTTCATCCGGCGTTGATGGGCGGGACTAAAGGTTAAAAGGAGCGAAATGAGATGTTTTTAAAAGTAATGATGCCAAATTGTTTTCAGTTTAAAGTGATGCCGACCTTTAAGAATCTGTTTCTGGAACCTAAAGGCGACATTCATTATATAGGAGGTGCGGATGTTCTTCCGGCACCTTTGGATGCAGAGGAAGAAGCAGAAGTGATAGCGGATCTGGGAGGTGAGTTTGACGCAAAAGCCAAATCCGTGCTTATAGAACATAATTTACGCCTGGTAGTGTACATAGCCAAGAAATTTGACAATACGGGAGTTGGCGTAGAAGATCTGATTTCCATAGGCACAATAGGACTTATCAAGGCAATCAACTCGTTTGATTCAGGCAAAAACATTAAACTGGCAACATATGCATCACGTTGTATTGAAAATGAAATCCTTATGTATCTGAGACGGAATTCCAAGACACGTATGGAAGTATCGATAGATGAGCCTCTCAATGTTGATTGGGATGGAAATGAACTGCTGTTGTCGGACATTCTTGGCACGGAAGAAGATGTTATATACCGCGATATAGAAGATGAAGTAGAGAAAAAACTATTAAAAAAAGCAATCGACCGTCTGGGAGAACGGGAGAGAATGATTATTGACTTGAGGTTTGGATTGTCATCGCCTGATGATACGGAGATGACGCAGAAAGAAGTGGCGGACCTTATGGGGATAAGTCAGTCATATATTTCGAGACTTGAAAAAAAGATAATCAAGAGGCTCAAAAAAGAAATAGTGAAGTATGAATAATGGGGAAATATAGGAAATAATTTCCGTTTAAAAAATGCACCGGAAATGATTAGATATGCCGTGTTTGGTTAAAGATATTTCATATACGAATTGAAATGGCAGGTATGAAATATGACGGCATACAAAGTTGAAATCTGCGGTGTTAACACCGCAAGACTTCCAATGCTCCGGGAGCAGGAAAAAGAGGAGTTGATGGCTGCGCTTAAAAAAGGGGACGAGGCAGCCAGACAGAAATATATTAAGGGGAATTTGAGACTTGTATTAAGCGTAGTACAGCGTTTTTCGGCAAGCGGGGAGAATCTGGATGATCTGTTCCAGATAGGATGTATCGGACTTATCAAAGCTATTGATAATTTTGATGTGAACCAGCAGGTGAAACTGAGTACTTATGCTGTGCCAATAGCATATAGTTAGTGCAAACGCCGTATTTATCGCATTTTTTAACACTCGAAAATTGAATATCTGAACTTGATGTCGCTTTTGTGTCGCTTATGTGTCGCGTTAAGCGGCTTTTTTTATGCCAAAATTTAAGCATAAGGAGGACGGCAATCTATGTTTTCAGATGAAATTTTAGAGAAGATTTTCGCACGGAAAGAATTGCAACGGTTGGACTTGCAAACACAGTCATCCGTAATTCACGCGATAGAAGAGGTTTTAAGTGAGGAGGCAGAAGATGATAAACAATCCTTATCAGCAGCAGATTAACAGCTATGTACCGCAGTATAACCCATATCAATACGCATCTATGTCGAATATGCAAAGGTATCAGGCACAGCCGGAACAGATGGTGCCGGCGCAGATGTCGGTAGCACCGCAGACAATAGGTATTAACGGCAGGGTTGTACAGAGCCTTGACAACATTAATGCCAATGAGGTGCCTATGGACGGTTCAATGGCATTTTTCCCAAAGCAGGATTTATCGGAAATTTACGTCAAAGGATGGAATGCAGACGGAACGATTAAGACAATCGTGTATACGCCCCATATAGACACAAAAAGTATTGACACGGTAAATTCTACGGCAAGCACGGAAAAACTTAAATTTACCCTATCAGACGAAAGCACAGACCTATTTCTGAATAAGTTTAATGAACTCTCGGAGAAAATCGGACAATTAGAAGATAGGTTTGATAAATCTTTAGCAGCTCAAAGGAAAAATTCAAGAACTCAAAGCAAAGGCGGTGAGGAAGAATGAACCCAATTAACATTTTTCAGATGATGAAAGCTGGCCCGAAACAGTTCATACAGCAGATGATGGGGAATAATCAGATGATGAGTAATCCTATCATGAAGAATGCTTTAGGGATGGTACAAAGCGGAAATATGAAAGGCGTAGAACAAATGGCGCGGAACTTATGCAAAGAAAAAGGCCTGAACGCGGACGAGGTATTTAATCAGGTAAAGGGTAAATTTGGCAATCAGTGACATCATTTTGATACTAATTCTTGCAAGGTTAAGTATATAAATTTTTTCGGAGGTAAAAATTATGTTTAATTCAAATTGTGCATCCGTACCTTTGGTCGCCAATATTGACGGTAACAACGGCAACGGCGGATGGACTGACGGCGGATGGCTCTGGTTCATAGTCGTAATATTTGCTATCTTTGGCGGTTGGGGCAATGGCTTCGGCGGTTATCAGCAAACTTGACGGCATAACTAACGGCTTATGTGACGGCTTTTATGCTGCAAACAACAGTATGCTGACCGGTTTTAACGGCATAAACACAAACATTATGCAGACCGGATACGGTATTCAGCAGGCTATTAACGCCGATACGGTCGCTAATATGCAGAATACCAATGCTTTACAGTCACAGCTTGCAAATTGCTGCTGTGAAACCCGTGAGGCCATTCAGAATGTCAACTACAATATGGCAACCAACACTTGCGCATTGCAGAACACAATGAACAGCAACACAAGGGATATTATCGACACGCAGAACGCAGGCACAAGGGCAATCCTTGACTACTTATGCCAGGACAAGATAGCCACATTGCAGGCAGAAAACAACAGCTTAAGGCTTGCCGCATCACAGGATAGACAGAACGCACTTCTGGCTACGGCTATGAACGCACAGGCAAGTCAGATTATCAACGCAGTTAATCCTCAGGCTATTCCGGCATATGTTGTTCCTAATCCTAACGCTTATGCTTACGGATGTGGATGCAATACCGGATGTGGATGTTAGCAACAGAATAATTGAGTATCTTAATTGAGTTCAACTCGATTATGTCTGCTTACGCAGTATTACTTGATGTTCCCGACACAAATGTCGGGAAGATAAAGGGCAGACTATAATGTTTGCCCTTAATTTTTTTGGAGGTAAAATTATGGCAGAATTTTCAACAGTTGCCGCACAGACTGTAGCGGCAAACAGTAATGTCTTATTCACAGACACAACATCTAGCTGCAACAGAGGTTGTATTACACATAGAGCCGGCAGCGGTCAGATACAGGTTAAAGGTGCGACTAACAGCTGTCGTGCAAAGTACAGAGTAGAGTTTTCCGGCAATATCGCGGTGCCTACCGGTGGAACGGCCGGGGCAATCTCTCTTGCGATTGCAATAAACGGAGAACCGGACTTGTCAACACTTGCGATTTCTACTCCGGCGGCAGTAGCAGAGTTTAACAATGTCGCTATGGCAACGGATGTATGGCTCCCTTGCGGATGTTGTGAGCAGGTGTCTGTTAAGAACACTTCAACGCAGGCGATCAGTGTTGCAAATGCCAACATCACGGTTAATCGCGTAGGTTAGGAGGTGGCAGTATGGACGTATCAAGAATGCACGATATGATAGAAAAACTTTCAGAGTGCGCTAAAGCTGAACTTGACAAGGGAACAGAGCACATTGACGCGGACGAAATGGGTAAAGTTACAGATATGCTCAAAGACCTTGCTGAAGCTATGTACTACCGTGTCCTTACAGAGGAAATGGAAGAAGACAGCGGCAGACATTTCTATGACGATTACCGCTATAAAACAACCGGAAGATTTGCGCCAAAGGGCAAAGGAACATATGTCGGCAGACACGGTTATGAAGAACCGCCTTATTGGCATATGACACCGGAGATGTACCGCGATATGGATAAATCCTATGGCAGAATGTACTTTACAGAGCCGGCAACAATGGATAGCGGAAGAACCGAAAGCCGATACGACACGGCAAAGAGACATTACACCGAAACGAGGGATATGCACCGTGAGAACACAAAGGAAGATAAAGAGCACAAGATGAAAGCACTTGATGAGTATATCAAGGAACTTGCCGGAGACATTACAGATATGATTGACGGTATGACAGCAGAAGAGAAAGCTTTGGCAAAATCTAAACTGTCAACATTAGTCACAAAGATGTAACTACAATGCCGTGGTAACGCACATATTGACGTTATCACGGCGGTTTGTATGATGTTGGAGGAAATATATGGTAATTGAGATAAACGGCTCATTATGGCGAATACAAGCCGTAGACGGGCATAATAAATTATTAATCCGCAGTGACGGTGTATACACTTTGGGCGTGACGGACAACAATGTTAAAACGATATACATTAAACAAGGATTGCCTGACCGTATGTTTGATAAAGTTTTGTGCCACGAACTCACACACGCATATGCCTTTGAGTACGGATATTTTCTTGACATCAAGACCGAGGAAATAGTCGCCGACTTTATGTCACTGTACGGCAGACAGATTGTATATATGGCTGATGAAATTATAAGAAATGTACTAAGGAGGGCATTATGATTGACCTTAAGGCACTTTATGAAAGGGTGCAGAAAACTAATCCAGACATCACTGAAAACAAAATTCGTGAAGAAATCGGTAAATCTGAATACGGAGCAAAGGCGCTCATTATATCCATGGCGGATAAAAAATAGTGTTGACAAATAGCAGATTGCACTGTATTATTAATAGTATCCATTTTGGAATGTAAAGATTTACTCGAAATATATAATAAATAGACACATTATGGAAAAGGCATAGGTTATCTATGGCTTTTATTACTTTTCGGAGGTACGAATATATATGAAAGTGGTAAAATTAAAGACATTCCAACAAATGGCACATTTCAGAGACCATATGGCACCGTGCGGAGCAGATTGCTACCCCTTACCGCCATTCAGTACAGTATGTGGCCTGATACACAATTTATGTCAGTGGACATCCTATCATCCTTTAGACTTCTTTATTTCCGGCAAGGGAATTATGAATACCGAGGTCAGACGTGAATGGCAAGGCGGTTATCATTTTAAAACGGTAAATGCGGACGCAAAAAAACGATGGGACGTAATCACGGACGATGAAAACGACTCACATACCGGTTGGGTAGGAGCTATAAAAAACCATGCGATGCTTACTGACCTTAATCTGACAATTTACATCAAAGCTGATGATGAGGATTTGAATGCAATATACAAAGCATTAATTAATCCTCCGATTTATCCGTCATTGGGAGAATATGGAGATTTATGCGACATACAAAGTGTTGAGATAATCGACTTAACGGAGTATGACGAACCGCGAACCGGAGAATTATCAGAGCCGGCGTACATACCGGTAGGAAAATTCGGACGTAATTGTCTCGGTACGGTTTATTTATTGAATAACCGATACACCATTGTAAAAGAACGCAGGCGTTTTGAAAAGGTGCGATGCCTTTGGGCGGACAAAGGGCAGAAGATAGACAGCAAATTATTTGATGGCGATGCACCGATAGTATTTATAGAGTAAAAAATAAGGGATATGACAAAAGTCATATCCCTTTTAACATATAGAATTTTCCATTTTCAGCAAAGCCAACAGCATAGATGCTTTCATTAATTTGTGGCTCTCATATTCTCTCAATTCAAATGGCGGTTTCCCCTCTTCAACAAAATTGTAATCAATGTAAAGCGTCACACCTTTTGCTCTCATAGTAACGACATCTACTATCATATCGCCACCAAATTCAGCAATGTCATCCTCTAATTCCTTGATTAAATCTTCGCATTCGTAGGAAATCCTCTCCCCTTGATGATTTATTAATGGCATATATATCCTCCGTAAAATTTAAAATTTTTTCAGAAAATTTTCGGGTCAACTTTTTTGATACCCCCCTACCTTTCTATATAGCGCCCGAAAAACCGTTTTCAACATTTTTCCATTTTTGTGTGAAATTTCCGAAAATTTTTTTGACGGTTCTGAACGATTTCAGATTTCGGGTACACGGGTCCTACTACTCGGCCAATAAAAAAAACAGATACGCTGCTATTGCTCCCTGCGTGCAATTTGCCAGTTCACGCGCTCCCATCTCGCAAGCGCAATATCGGCATCACTCCGCGGGGGTTTCTTTAAGAAGTTGAAATATTCAGTCCACACTATTATATCTGCTTCGGCTCCGTTCGCATCGTAAAGAATCCAGCACTCATCCCGCGTGAATTCCGACGCCCAGGCCGTGACTGACGTAACACCGCAATCTTTCACATATCCAACCAGTGCCAAGAGTTCCGCACCCTCTTCATAGTTTAATTTTTTTAAAAAATCAATGTCCATTACCACATCTGCAAACCTCCTTTTTGTACTGTTTTACACCTTATCCAAAGGGTGTAAAAATATAATTATACAGTCATAATATCCCGGCGTGCCGGATATGTCAACACCACGTCACGCGGAATAAGGGCGGTATATACCGCCCTGCTGTTAATTGCATTTTCGTATTATTTTATTTTTTGCGAAAATTGAATTGTAAAACCTCCGTGCTTCTCGCTCATCTTCAAATGAGCGAGAAAATTCACAACAACCGCCGCACCATTCCACACGCCACATTTCGCGCACCTCCTGATATTAATTTATCCGCCCACATTGGGGGCGGTAGCACCGCGCCGCCGGTAGTGATCCGGCTGGCATCCTCTGCGGCGGCTATGATAACTCAAAAATTGCCGTTTCTTTCGCTTCTCGGTGTAGTTCGCTTGGATGATTTGCAATAGATCCAAACATGGACAACGGCAGGAGATCACAACCGACAGCCATATACAAAGCCTTTTCACCAGATGCCGTATACACATGGCATTTCTCGCAGTGCTTGCAGTCTCCGCCGCATTTTTCTAATTTTTTTAAAGCCGTTTCAAGATGTTTTCGTTCTTTTTCGTTCATTTTTTAGTCCTCCATATTTTCAATTTTCCTATTTCTAGTCTGCCATCATCAGAGCCGGGAGACCGTCCCACGGCTGACGCTCCGATCTGGAGCGTTTCGACTTAAATGCCGCTTTCAAGTGCTAATCTCTTGATTTCCGCGTATTTAACATTGACAAGATATTTCGCGCGGTCAAAATTAACCTTGCCGCATGTGCAATTAACAATGTAATTTGCGCATTCTATGTATTTGTCAAATTCTTCTTTATATGCTTTATCGAAAGCCTTTTCCGCCTCTACGTTTTCGGGGTTCTTTTCGTAATCGTTTTCTGCTGCGTCACAAATTTTCGCAAGCTCGCAATATTCATTGATTAACTCGTATAATTTCATAATATCCATCCTTTCTGTGCGTTTGCTTCTTTTCTTAAAGGGCGGCTGTTTCGACTATTTGCAAATTCTGCGAAAAATTTCAATTGTGAGTTCTGCCGCGGCTCTTTTTCTATCAGATATATAGCCGCGACGTTTACTTTTCAAGGCTTTTTCTGCTTGGTTAAGATTTCCGACGCCCCAGGATGCCGCTTTATTAAGCGTTTTCCACTCATCCGGTGTAACTTTTATAGCTTTAAGTGTTGCTGCATTAATACTACGATCGCCTTCATTCCCCGGATGCAGATATTCGCATAATGGTATATAGTCATGAGTCCCCATATTCTCGCCAATATTCCATATGAAAAAATTGGTCGGGATTTTTTCCACAATTTCAAATACATCCATTTTCCCAAAAGATTTAGAATAGATTTTCTCGTTTTCGATTTTAATAATTTCCATTTTATTTTACCTTTGCAGCTTTGCGGCTGCCCTTTCTTAATTGATAACTAGATTATATATCTAATATTAGATATTGTCAATAGGTATTTATATCTTTTTTCAGATATTTTTTTCTTGACAAAAAACTATCTATATTATATAGTAGATATAGAATTTTTAATCGGAGCGGAACAGCTCCAGAAAGGAGATATATATATAATGATAAAATATAAAATTGATGTTCTTGCTGAACTCAAGGCGCGCGGATATTCACAGCCGCGACTTATGGCGGATAAGATATTGAGCGGTGCGACACTTGCGAACATCCGACACGGTGCGACCATCTCGATGGATGCGCTCAACAAGATCTGTCTGCTGCTAAGATGTCAGCCGGGCGACGTTCTTATATCTGAACCGACCGACGAGGAGAAGATCAGATTTTTTTGAAAAAATTAAAATAAGGTATTGACATTATATCTATTAACAGATATAATGAATATATCAAATAAAGAAAGGGCGTTACATAGTAGCGCAAATGGTAAAAAGTTATGATAAAATTATATACAGTGAATGGAGCTAGGAGATTTCAAGAAGTGAAGAATGTGCCGGAGGTTGGCGACTATTGGCCGGACTTGGGCGGTGAGGTAGTCGGCGTTGAGCCGGTAAAACTTGACGATATGAGCAATAACCACGCATTTCTTGGATATAACGAACGTATCTATAAAGCCTACCGCGTATTATTTATCAATCGCGGATGTGATGATGAGCGCGAGGATCCAGCGGAAGATTACATCGTGACTATCAACGACATAGAGCCGGAAGAGGAGGCGGAACAAATGATAATAACAAATAGTGATATTGGCGTAATTATAGATTCGATATTGAAATGTCAGGAAATCGATTTCCCGATGGAAGAAATACTCCGATATGTTGACGCTAACATTGACGAGACTAACCCCGACGGGGAAGGGTACGAGTGGCTATCAGACATAACCCCCGCGAAATTGGGCGATTGCATATTCTCTATTGTTCGAGAGATTAAAACAGTATTGGAGGAACGCGAAATGGCCGCGGAGGACGAAAAACGCCGCATTGAACGACTTTTTGAAAATAATTAATTACGTTGAGCGCCTCCGGGCGCTCTTTTTTATTGCTTAAAAATGCCGTAAAATAAGGGGTTGCGCAGTTCTGTTTACATTCTGTTTACAATCTGTATACAAGTTGTATACAAAATGTTACAGAACTGTAACAAATTGTAACCTGAGATAAGACTTAGATTTAGATTTAGATTAGATATTAAAATATATATAATACTCCTTTACAGTCGTATTATATATGAGAGAGCGGGCGCGCGTGCGCGTAAATAAACCCTTTTCCCTTTTTTGTCAAGTGAAAATCAAAAAATATTCCCGACATTAATTTTTTATATTTACTTGATAAAATAAAATCTATGTGATATAGTTATAGTCGCTAACAAGAATAATATATATATCTTAACACATATGATCGCCGGAGCGATTCCGGCACACGACAAACAAACGATTGATGAATACACAGAGCGGAATAAGTCGCCTGATGTATTTTATTTTCGTTTGTTTTTTTAATTTCCAGGAAGGAGGCCCAACAGATGCCGAAAAAAACAACTTACATTCCGAGCAGGAACACAGAGAAAGCCGAGAACGGGACAGAATATTACGCAAGTAATATGTGCCGCCTTGCGGATGAATACGTTGATAACCTTCCGGACCCGGCAGCTATCACAGATAATACCACATTGTTTAGCGGTATGATAAAATATATCAATGTTAAATGGTTTAAATATAACAAACCTAACTATGACGACATTGATTTATTAAATAATATATGGGATATGTATACCGGATTATGTTACAAGTATAATAAATATCCAACAGTTATAGAGTTTAGTTTATTAATAGGTTTAAATAAAGATACTATTGATAAATGGAAAAATGAAGTAAGAAGAAATTATATATATTATGATAGTAATAATAATATAATAAAAGATATAGAAAGTTATAGATTAAATTATCCAGAGGCTGAGATAGAGCAGAAACTAAGTACTTCTCACGCAAACGCGGTTAAAAGGTGGCTTGGAGAATGTGAGAATAACTTGATTCGTGGAGCGCAGGAAGTAAACCGTATCGGTTGCATTTTTGCTTTGAAGGCGAACTACGGCTACACCGAGACCGCGCCGGCAATCAAGGAAGGACCACGACGCGACAGCCTGACCGCTGCACAGCTGCCACAGTTGACCGCCTCCGGACGCCTGGAATTGTCCGACAATGAGACACAATAGGCAGTTGTAAACCATGCACAATTTAGACACAATTCAGACCTTTAAAAAACCCTTTAAAATAAGGCTTTCCGAACACGATAAACCTTAATAACGACACAAAATAAATATTTTGCGACATACTTAATCATAAAGGCGTTGAATTGTATTAATTGTTTGAGAATGGCACACAATTTAGCCGCTAGGGGGTGGGGGTTTAGATAGATCCACCAAAAGGCTCTACTAAGTCCCTCATACTACCGCAAAAATAAAAAGGCTTTCCGGTAGTCCCATTCCAAAATATTCCAAAAAACAAAAAGGAGTAAATCAATGTTTTATAACAGTTTGGCAGAAACGCAGAAATCTTATAGAGACCGTGTTAAGGATATTCTTGATAAAGACACCACCTTGCCGGCAAGCAAACGTGAAGTATTGCAGATATTTGATTACCTGGCAGAACAACACGCGGATGATGTTAGGGCCTGTAACATTCTTGATAAGGTTGTTAAGGCTAATGTCAGCCGCAGGAAATATAAAAAGATTATGCTTGCGGCGGCTAAAGAACTTACGAATATACGTTAGGCATAAAGGGGCATCGTTTAATGGCAAGACACGGCACTTTGACTGCCGGGATATGGGTTCGATTCCCATTGCTCCCGTTCGGGAAGAGGTTCAGATGGACGGCTGAATGGCTCTTCCCCACATGATATATCTGTATTCCATATTTATCATGAACCCCCTTTCTCCGCTAGGACTATTCTGTTAAGAACCGTGAGAGACGGTTCGGCGGGGTTTGTTCGGACAGAACATTAAGATGTCTGCTTGTGTGCTTATCCCACTGCGCACAAACGGCATTGTGGAAATCAACCCGTGGTTTTATTTGTTTCCCACGTTCCGTGATAGGCGGATGACATATTATAACTCCTCTTAAAAGTATGTGGTGTGCAGACGTACGGTTGTTTGCATACCGGCGCAAAACGTAGCTTAATTGGCAAAGCAAAGGTTTTTTCATCCTTTCTGACCTTGATGTCGGTCCGACTCCGGCCGTTTTGCTTAAAACATGATTATCTCGGTGCAGATAGGTTTTTCAGCCTTGCCGAGACACGCGAGAAAACGAGATAGGCATAATCGGGATACCGGGTATGCTAATATCTTCTGCTGTACTGTGAGGTACGGCAGGGAGACGGAAACCGTCAACAATGCTTGCGTGGTGTATCATCATAGAGAAGCCAAGGGCAGAGGACTTGTGGCTGTGAATAATAGACGCCTACGGTGTAGGAATAATCCGTTGAAGTTCGTGGAATGAGAGACCACGGACAAATCACGGAAAATCTCAAATTAAGCAGTGTGCCTTGAAAGCGGTAGAAAAATATGCTTTGGAAAAGTTTGGCAGACTGCCACAAAGCCGCAGTGAAAAGAATTTTGCTAGAGACTCTAAAATAAGTGAGGAAACAAGGAGATTTATGAGTAATGGAAGAAAAAATCAAAATAATATCTGATGGCAAAATCGCACAAGTGTTTATTGATGGCAAAAAAGTAAACTGCACGGACATGGAGTTACATTTTATCGGTCATTCAAACCAAAGTCCGATGATTAAAGTTAAGGCGCAATGGCATAAAACGGATGAAAATGGAAATACAATTCTGAACGAGGATAAAACTGCCATATTGACAGAGGAAATCAAAATAAACTGTTAGGAGCGAGATTATGAAAATATCAGAGATGAATAAATGTATTGCAGCAATGCGTGATTGTTATAATTTCAAAGATGATGAAACGGAAATTAGACTTGTAAATGTTGTAAATGCGGCAAACTATGAGGACAAATATGTTTATATTAGTACAAAAAATGAAAATGGAACAAGAATTGAAATGTCAAAATGTTTGGACGAAATTAAGGACAATAAATGAATAAAACAAAATCAATGCAGGAAATAGTGCAAAAAGCGGCAGAGAAAACAAGGAAATATATGGCGGATAATAAAGCGGATAGGCAAAAACTTTATGAATGTTTGTACAAGCAAGAACCTATTGAACCTAATTATAAAAAATGTAATTTGACTTTTTGCCGATACAATGTAGACAGAGAATGCACTAATGACAAGGCAAGGCAAGAATGCATTGAGGTTTCTAAAAATGTGTTGTGCATAAAGTAGTTAAGGGAGAATAGAAAATGTTAATAGTTGCATTACAAGATGATGTAGATAACTTATATGCCATATGGGACACAGTTACAGACCGATTTTTAGGGGTTAATCTTGGAAAATATGAAGCTGTCGGAATTATTATGGACTACAAGGAAAATTACACCTTTAAAGGAACATTAGACCGAGTAGAACACCCACAGCCGTTTATAGATATTGCTAAGTGTATATGCAATGAATTAAAACCTTGCGATGACGACAAAATAGAAAAAGCAATTAAGTATCTGAAAGACATGTCATGGGAAATAGGTACTGTTAGTGCTGAATGCCTTTCGGAAAAGGCCGGACAAAAAATGAGAGAGTACATAGATGTACTTGAAAGCAGAATTGATGAATTAGAACAATGATTGCTGATTATCAGCGGAAAGGAAGAAATCATGAAAAAGAAACTTTTAGCATTAGGAATGACAATCTGCATTGCGCTTGGAATGGTTGGCTGTAGAACCGCAGATGTCGTGAATCACAATCTGTCAAAAGATGGAGATGAGTTCAACCTCTATCGAAAAATTACAGTTACAAATGCAAGGACAGATACAATTATGTTGCAGGCAGAGGGATATATGAGTCTTAGCAACAACAGTAGTAATGAGCTTGTAGTTACTATCAAAACAGGTGAGAACACATATTGTAAAGATTATATATATCTTAACGATTGGACGTGTTATGTTATGGAGCAAACAGAACCGGTTGGGACAGATAAGTACCATTATGAATTGGTGTTTTACCCTGAAAGATTAATACCAGATATTGATATTAAATAAATAATATATTACCGCCGCAGAAGAGGTTTGCGGCGCTAACCTAGAAAAATTATAGGCAGAGGTCTATAAGCATCTCTGCAAAAGCGGAGGTGCTTTTCTTTATGGCTAGTCAGAGCCTAATTTCAACAGTAAAAGGATATGAAAACTACATAGAGCGAAACGGAATAGACGAACAGGTCATTGACGCGTACATAGAAGCCGCAAAAGTAGCCGTAAATGGCGAAAACGATATAATGTATGGCTTGCGGTTGGCAGACCGCTCTAAGGGCATAATAGAGCGTTTCTGCATGGAAAGGACCGGCGGTACAATATGGGATTTGGAAAAGTATGCTTTCGCAAATAAGACTTATTACGATCTGATAGACAAATACTACCGACCGGTGCTTATAAGAGCGCAAAACCAACAAGTCGATGACTATTTTCAATACTTGGAACGTAAAAGGGAACCGCGTGAACGGTTCTATATGCCCCGAAAGAAATGTTTTGAGAAAATGGGACTTATACAAGCCTTGCAAGGAATGATTGATGACGAATATGACATATTATGCATATCGGGTATTCCGGGTTTTGGCAAGACTACAACCGAGAAGTTCTTTAATTCGGGCGTTATAGGGTGGTTTCCTATGGATTTTACATTGTTTTATTCGCACAGTGGCGATATTACACGAATGTATTATGACGGTGTATACGACATTGTGACAAACAGTGATGAATACACTTGGAACGAGATATTTCCAGGGCTGTCTGTAACGTCCACAAACGCCAAAATGGAGCAGTTTAATGTAGGCAAGTATAAACCATTCCCGTCAATGCAATGCACGTCCGTAGGCAGTAAAAACGCCGGTAAAGTCCGCGCAAGTAAATTCTTGCTTGTTGATGATATGATAGGCGGCATTGAAGAAGCATTAAATCCCACCATTCTTGATAAGCTGTGGAGCAAATACACCGTAGATGCAAGGCAGAGAAAGATAGAAGATACAAGCGGCAAGGCTTGTAAAGAAATCCATATCGCTACAAGGTGGTCGGTGCAGGATGTCATCGGCAGAATACAAAACAAGTATGCCGGAAATCCGCGTGTGAAGATAATTGCAATGCCTGATGTAGATCCGGTAACCGGAGAAAGCAACTTTGATTTTGAGTTTGGCGGATTTACCAAAGAGTTTTTTGCCGACCAACAGTTACTTATGGACGAAATCTCTTATAAATGCCTATATAAGCAAGAACCGGTTGAACGTGAGGGATTATTGTTTCCGGACGATAAAATCCGCAGATACCTTAATCTTCCGCACGGAGAACCGGAGATTATTACCGGACAATGCGATACAAAGGGCAAAGGAACCGACTATTTTGTGCTTCCGGTATTACAGAAATACGGAGATGATTACTATTGTGTGGATTGCGTGTGCGATAATACAGCGGATTACGAAAAGCAATACGAGAATGCCGCAAACGTAATTGTCAACAATGAGGTGCAGGAATGCGAGTTTGAACGAAATGCCGGTGGTGATCGTGTGGCAATGGAAGTCAATAAGCGAGTTGAAGATAAAGGTTGGATATGCAACATTACTGATATTCCAACAGAAACCAACAAGGAAGCAAGAATTTTCCAATGTTCAAATTGGATTTTACAACACGTTATCTTTAAGGATCCGTCACAGTACATACCAAGCGAACCGTACGGTGTTATGATGGCACTTTTAAAGCAGTATTCAGTCAGCGGGAAAAAACAGCTAGATGATGTACCGGATGTTTTTTCAAACTTTGCGCTAAGGATGCAAAAAGGCAATAGGACACGAAAGACAGTAATTATGTCAAGTCCGATATAGGGAGGTATTGAATGACGACCAAAGACTATCTCAATCAAGTAGGCAGGCTTAATCGAATGATTAACAACAAGCTCGTGGAAATCGCGCAGCTTAAGGAATTGGCTTGTAGTATATCAGCAATACAAACCGGAGAACGAGTTCAGACAACACCGAACTATGACAAAATAGGCACAGCATACGCCAAAATCGACGAAATGGAGCGTGAAACGGACTTATTGATAGATAAGTATATTGACGCAAAAAACAACATAATTGCGCAAATAAAGAATATACCTTGCGATAGACACCGAAAAGTGATTTATTGGAGATATATTGAGCAATATAGTATACACCGGATTTCTCAATTTTTAGGTATTACGGACAGAGGATGTAAAAAGTTACACAAAAGAGCAATAGAAGAATTTGAAAAAGCTAACAAAACACAAAATATAGTATAATGCTTGACAGTTCACTACAATATGTTGTATAATCGTATCGTGAAAAACTGTAAAATAAATTATTCTTTTGGCAACAACATAGAAAGCACATCACTTTTATAAGCGGTGTGCTTTTTTCATGGAGAAAATTATGGAAAGTAAAACAATATATTGCCCTCGGTGTGGGCGCAAAGTTCCCACATATGATGGTAAATCTACTATAAATCCATTCGCCAAGTGCAAAAAATGTAAGAAACTTGTCATATATGACATAGAACACGATAAGACATTATTAAAACCGCTCCCAGAACGTAGAACAAGTTCGGGAGTTACTTTTTGTTAGAGGTAGTAAGGCTATGCAGAACGCAGGAAGAATTGTAATAACAACGGATGTTCCGGAAATCACATATAAAAATGTATTAGATGTAGTCCGTAAGGCTTATGCGGTGCATACGCAGAATGCAACCAAAATACAAGGACTTCTTGATTATGACGCAGGAGTGCAGCCGATAATTCGTAAGAACCCGAAGACATACAGACCTGACATTGATTGCGAGTGCGTAGACAATGTGGCGCATCAGGCATCCGACTTTTGGACGGGTTTCGCGTGGGGCAACCCTATAACACTTGTTCAGAACGGAGACGGTAAAGAGCGATTTATAGCCGATGCAATATCAGAACTGAATAAGCAGTATGAATTGTTGAGAATAAAGTCCAAAACGCAGGAATTAGGACGATATGTAACGGTTGACGCGGTATGCAACGTGTACGTTGATGTGAATATGGATTGGAAAGAGGGCAAGCCTTACTTTACATATGACATATTAGACCCCAGGACATCGTTTGTTATTAAGTCAAGCTATTATTCAGATAAACGAACAATGTTAGGCGTTACATATAGACACGACAGCGAAAGCGGTAATAATTACTTTACTTGCTTTTCAAAGAATTTCCGGTTTGAGATAGTAAACCTTAATGAAATCGCAAACGGAGATTTTACAAAGCCTGAGGGTTGGCAACATAAACAACGGAGCGGAGAGACAAATCCTCTTGGTGTAGTGCCAATAGTTGAGTATTTTCGCTCATATGACCGTATGGGTGTATGGGAACATCAACAATCGGAATTGGATAACCTTAATCTTCTGATTTCGGACTTTACTAACGATGTCGAGCAGAATACACAAGCAGTATGGCACACCAACGATGTAGAGTTCCCTACCATACAAGAGGTGACAGAAGATAAAGACGGTGTAAAACACGTTACCAAGACGGTCAGAAAGCCTAAATCTGGAGAATGGATGCAGACTTATACAACCGCAGACGGCAAAACACCGTTAGTTGAAAGCCTTGCAATCAATTACGATTACACCGGAATGCTTAACAACATTCAATACAGACGAAATAAAATCCTTGAAAAGTGCAATGTTCCGCTGACAAACGATAACGCATCTAACATAACCGGTGTTGCGGCAAGTAATGCAAGCGGTTGGGACCATGCAGAAGCGGCGGCAACAAAATTACAGATGATAACCGAAAGCTGCAAAATGGACGAACTGGAAGTAGTGCTTGCGGCGATAGAAGCAAGTCCGTATGTACCACAAGATAGTCCGTTAAGGCAGATAACACTTGCGGATATTGAGGTAAATATCAAGAGACAAAAACTTTATGAACTTTCGACAAAGGTAAACAGCATTGCAACACTTGTTAATACCGGATTTAACGGTGGCAAGGTACTCAATGCGATACCGGTATTTGATGACCCTAACGAAGTATGGGAAGCAAGCAAGGATACAGTCGAACAAATACAACGAGCCGGCTTTAAGAATGGAACATCAGCGGATAAACCTAACGCAGGGCGGACAATGCAAGACTTATCTGATCAAGTCGGGAATAGTCCTCTTATAGATAAGAGCAGAACAGCAAATAATTAAAAATAGGCTACTAAGGGCAAGACCTTTAGTAGCTTTTTATATGCCCTAGAGAAAGGGCGTAATAAATATCGCACGAAGTCAGAGAAGACGTTAATCGCAGAAAGTAGAGGTAAAAAATTATGGCAGAAGAAACCACAGTAACAGAAGTAGCAACAGAACCAACAACCACAAAACCGACTGAAAAACCGGCAACACCTACGGTTGAAGAACTTATGGCGCAGCTTGCTAGTGAAAAAGCAGAAAAAGAAAAGTATAAAAGCGCATCCGATAAAGCTAGTTCGGAAGCCGCGCAATACAAGAAACAGTTACGCCTTAAGCAGACAACAGAGGAGCAGGAAGCGGAAGCAAAGGCAGAAGCCGAACGCTTGCAGAACGAAAAATATGAGGAAGCCGTCAAGGAACTTAATCATATTAAAGCGGTCAACGCATATAAGAACGTGTCTGAAAAGGCTGTTGAAAAGCTGATTGACGCGGTTTCGGACGCAGACCATAGCGCAATTGCGGCAATTATTGAAGCAGAAAAGAAAGCTGCAGTCGCAGAAGCACAGACTGAATGGATGAAGTCACGACCTAGAGTTAATGTCGGTGGAGAGTATTCCGGCATGACTAAAGAGCAGATTATGGCTATTCCGGACAGAATAGAACGAAGAAAAGCTATTGCAATGAACATGGAATTGTTCAGCTGAAACAGGAGGTAAATTATGGCAGTAGATGCGAACTTGATCAAAAAGGCAGACCTTGTAAGAGCAAGGGAAGTAGAATTTGTCAATTTATTTGGCGAAAACATCAAGAAGCTTGTTGAAGCACTTGGTGTAACAAGAAAAATTCCAAAGCAGGCCGGTTATACACTTAAATCTTATAAGGCAACCGGAACACTTGAGGACGGCACAGTAGCCGAGGGCGAAACAATTCCGCTCTCCAAGTACCAGACAGAGGCAGTAACCTATGCCGAAATCACGCTTAAGAAGTGGAGAAAAGCAACATCCGCAGAAGCAATCATCAATGGCGGCTACGATCAGGCAGTACAGATGACAACCGACAGAATGTTACTTGATGTTCAAAAGGGCATCAGAGGTGACTTCTTCACATTCCTTGCAACCGGAACCGGAACAGCTAAGGGCGACTCATTCCAGGCAGCACTTGCGCAGGCTTGGGGACAGTTACAAGTTAAGTTTGAGGATGATGCAATAAGCGCGGTTTATTTTATGAACCCACTTGATGTTGCTGATTATCTTGCTAAGGCACAGATAACATTACAGACAGCATTTGGTATGACCTATGTTGAGAACTTCCTTGGATTAGGTACAGTGATTTTCGACAGCAAGGTGCCAAAGGGAACTATTTATGCAACCGCAAAGGACAACATAGTTCTTTACTATGTGCCGGTAAACGGTGCCGACCTTGGAGAAGCTTTCGATTTTACATCAGATCAGACCGGACTTATCGGTATTCATGAAACACCGGATTACAGTAATATGACAGCATCCGATACGGTTGTATCCGGAATTGTCCTTTTTGCTGAAAGAATAGACGGAATTATCAAGTCTACGATTGAAGCAACAGTATCAGCTTAAGGAGTGAGCAATAGTGAGTTACAAAGTAATTCATAAGTTCATTGATTTACAAGACTCTGATTATTTATATAGGGTGGGGGATAAATACCCTCGCCCTGGAATAAATGTTAAGCAATCAAGAATTGATGAACTTGCAAGCGATAGGAATAAAGCAGGAGAACCGCTTATTGCATTGGATGAACCGGAAAAAACCGCAGATTTTACACAGTATATGAACGAGCCTATACACGAATATACAAAAACGAAAATCAATCGCACAAGTACATCTGACTTGCGCATTATTGCCGCCAAACAAGGCGTAGAAAATGCGGAAGAACTTACGGGAGCCGAACTCAAGAAACTGTTAATCGAGAAGTTAGGACTGTAGGAGTAAACAATGAACGAATACACTATATTAGAGCAAGTCAAGATACGACTTAAACAATTTCATATTGAAGATGAAACCGGAGAAGATGTGGTTGTGTTCGACAGCAAAGAAGACAATCTGTACATCCGACAGCTGATTAAGCAGGTTGAGAATGAAATAAAGAAAAGGCGTAATTACCCTAGCAGTTACACAGAAGAGCAGATTGCGGCAGATATGGCAAATTACGAAGATGTTATTGTCAACCTTGTTGTATACGACCATTCGCAAGCCGGCGAAGCATATATGGAAACATATTCCGAGAATGGCGTAAGCCGTCAATGGGTTGAACGTAACAAGCTGATGTCAGACGTAATTCCGTTTGCCAAAGTATTATAAGCTGTTTAACAACGCCTTTAGGGCATTAAAAGAAGATTGTGCGTGACCGTAAAGGTTGCAGGCGGCACACTTTAAGGGTGGTGGGCGGTGTGCCAACAAATAAACAGTTAGGAGATATGAAGTGAAAGAATTTTTATTACAGACGTATACAGTTATTCTGCCTATTTTATTAGGCTACATCGTCTGGCTCCTAAAACAGCAAAAGAAAGATAGGGATGCAAACAGCAAGGGAACGATGCTTCTTTTGCGTGTGCAACTTATTGAGTATCACGATAAGTACATGAACTTGGGCGAAATTCCAAGCTATGCGTATGAAAACTTTGTTGAAATGTACAATGCTTATCATGCGCTTGGTGGAAATGGAATGGCAACTAAAATGTATGAAGAAATAAAAGAAATAAGATTGAAGGACGGAGGTAAGGAATGATGGATTTTTCACAAGTAGGAACTGTACTTGCAATAGTAGTAATTGCGTATCTTATAGGCCTTGCGGCAAAAGCCATTAAGGTAATCCCTGATAAAGCAATTCCGATAATTGTAGGAGTTGTAGGCGGTATATTGGGTGTAATCGGAATGTATGTAATACCGGACTTTCCGGCGAATGATGTGCTCAATGCGATTGCGGTCGGAATTGTATCAGGTTTAGCAAGTACTGGTGTAAATCAGGTATACAAGCAGGCCACAAAGAAAGACAATGCTTGAAATTAATAAACAAACGATGAAATACTCTCGACAAGGCGAGAGAGTAGAGATATACGAAAGAGACAGCGATGGAAACATCGTGTACACGAAATACACAACCGCAGACGGCAAGCCGATACCGGTCATAAAAGATACTGTAATTGGGTATTCTGACCCGGTTACGTTCCGCGCAAGCATTAATAACAAGTTGTCGGAAGTCTTGATAAAAGAATTTGGTATTGATGACAGCACAAGCTATCTTCAGATAGTGACGGATAAAGGCGCGTTACCGATTAAGACCGGCGATTACATATGGAAGTCATCGGCTGTCGGCAGAGATAAAAACAACCTTGTTGACGTTACCACGGCTGATTACATTGTCAAAGGCGTAGCGGACGAGGGATTGACGGTAGATTTATTCTTGCTGCAGAAGAATGTGAGGTAGAATATGCCGACAATCACAGTTAATATGTTTTCGCAACAATCCATTTTAAACGCCGTAAACGCCCTAAAAAGCTATTCTAATTCTCTGACATATAAATGTCAGCTATTGGCTGAAAAACTAGCTGAAAAGGGCATAGAAATCGCCAGAGTGCAATTAGCAGACCTTGACGCAATCTTCAAACGCGAATTGATAGAAAGCATTCATTCAGAATACGAAACATCGGTTCGCGGTGGCGGTGTATGGGCGGTAGTAGCCGGAACAGACCACGCGATGTTTGTTGAGTTTGGAACCGGTACAGTCGGGCAGAGCAGTCCATACAAAGGCAAATTACCGGACGGTGTGACTTGGCAATACGCAAGCGGTAAGACAATCAGACAGCTTACGGACGGCAGATACGGATGGTTTTATCCGGGCGATAACGGTAATTGGTATTTTACCGAGGGTATGCCGTCAAGACCGTTTATGTATAATACGGCAAACGAACTTAGAGAGATTATTGTAAGCACAGCAAGAGAGGTGTTCGGCAATGACTAGTGATAATCAGTGGGCGTATGACCTTGACAAGATAATATATTCGATTGTATCAGCAAGAGCGAAAGAACAGCTTGTTGCAAAATATCCGACACTGTTTGTCACGGACGAGGAAGAAACATCGTCAAACCCACAATTCCCGACAGTGTATATACACTCTCTGTCATCCGTGGAAGAGGGAGCAGACCTTGGCGGACAGACAATTAATGCTGTCAGAGCGACAGTGCAAGTCAAGGTAAGTACGAATAAGGATAGCAGCGATGCAAGAGAAGTAATGAGTGCTATCGCTGATATTTTTAAAACGATGCGGTTCAAAGCGATCGCAATGCCGGAAATTAAGACGTCCGGCGGAATATACAGAAGTGATGCGCGGTTCAGACGAATAATCGGCGCAAACGACACACTAACCTAAAAGACCTTTAAGGTCTTATTTTTTTACACAAAATTAGGAGGTAAAACACAATGGCATTAGCAGGAGTATCAACCCTTGGTGTGACATTTTCATACGGCGTTGAAACAACAGCCGGCACAAAACCTACAGCATTCAAGATTTTAACCCGTATCAATTCGATTGACGAGATTACAGTTACACCGGAAGCGATAGACGCATCCGCACTTGAAGATGCACAGACGCGTAACATTGCCGGCAGAGATACCGTAACAGATACGGTAGCAGTAGGCGTCAACAAGACAGATGACACACTTAAAGAGTGGGAAGATTTGATTACCGCTTATAAGAAGCTTGATGGTGGCAAGAGAATGTGGTTCCAGGAGATAACACCGGGTATCACTAAAGCGGAGTTTTTCGTGGCAACACCACCTTCAAAACTTCCGATTACAAGCAAGGCACAGAATGAACTTAACATTATGACAATCAATCTTATCTTGGATGAGATGATTGGTACAGACGAAGCCGTTACCCCGACATCGGGGGAATAGTTAGCCATTCGACTGACAATGTGGTTAAAAAGGCTGTATCGAATGGCACAGACACAGAAACAGCCGACTATACGCAGTACCTTAACGGTACGGAGTAACAACTGACAGAAAGGGCGGTCTACGGACTGCCCCTTTCCTATGTGTAAGGCATAGGAGGAAAGGTAAAAGGTATAAAAAATGAAAATTATTACTGTAAAAGGCAATGAATATAAATTAGAGTTTGGCTTTGATGCGGCTGAACACAAAAACACCGTACAGAAAATGTTCAAGGTTAAGAGCGGTGCATATATGGTTGAAGAGGGCATATCCGTTGACGGAACACCGACAGCAAGCGGAATTATTAACGGAACGGCATCTATGGTAGGCGACATACCGGGCATCGTTAAATCAGCTTTCTATGCCGGATTGCTTGAACATCACGATATGCCGGAAGAGGATGCGTACGCACTTCTTAAGGACTATATGAGGGAGAATAAGCTGTCATTCCGTGATGTGTTTATGGAGCTGACAGAATGTATGGAAACTGACGGTTTTTTCGACCTTGCGGGCATAACGGCGATGCTCAAGGAAGCGGAGCCGGAGGAAGAGAAGAAAACAATCAAAGCCGTCAAGACTCCACAAGACCACAAGAAACCGACTTCCACAAAATAATATGGGAAGAATACTTCCCTATGGCTTTTTCACTTGGAATATCCTTAACAGAGTTTAAACACCTTAACCCAACCAAACTTGCATTGTGCATTGAGGGCGAAAAAATGAAACAGCGGCGCATTGATACTCTTGTGTGGAGTATGTCGCGTGAGTACGGAATACCGATGGTTGCCCTTGGCTCAAATAACGGTATTCTCGGCAAAAAGAAAGTCGATTTTCCGGAACGCCCAAACAGCGAAAAATCAGGTCCGCCTGAGATTGACGAGAATGGGGATGAGATATTATCTCCGGAAGAACTTGACCGACAGCGCAAGGCGTTTGTGCTTAAGATGCGCACGATGAAGATAAATTGGGATTTAAACCATCCAAAGAAAGACGAGGGCGGTACAGCTTAACGGCGTACTGCCCTTTATTTTTTTATAAATTAAACAGAGAAAGTAGGTGCAAAAATGGCAGATAACGACATTGACCGCTTGAAGATACAAGTCGAAGCTGAAGCGACTAAGGCGAGCAATGCAATAGACCGCTTGGCTAATAGTATGCTTAAGATGTCACAAAGCCTTGGCGTAGATACGCACAAGTTGATGAACATTGCGACAAGTATCAGACAAGTATCAGATGCGGCAACCGGCTTTAAAGGTGGCAAATCAGCCGAAATAACCTCTTTAGCGCGGAGCCTTACCAAATTCTCATCTGTCGATACAAACTCGATATATGGGATTTCTTCGGCACTACAGAACCTTGCAAATGGTATGGCGGCGGCACAGAGTATAGACGCAAGCGGAATAGCCGGTCTTGTAAATGCAATATCAAAACTTGGCGGTGTAAAATCTACAGCCGGAACAGACAATTTACTCCGTATGAAAGATGACCTTGTGCAATTCATACAAGGGATGAACTCTGTCGGAAGCCTTAATTTTGATGTTACCGGACTGTCGAATCTGATATACACAGTATCAAGGCTTGGTACGAATATATCAAGCAATGCCACGGCAAATTTACCGGCAATATCAACGCAGTTACAGAATTTTGTCCGGCAGATGAATGACATAGGCTCTATTAGTTTTGATGTGAATAGGCTGTACAGTCTCACAAGTTCAATATCCAAACTTGGCGGTGTTGCATCGGGCAGGGCGATAACCAACATTCCGCAGTTGGCACAAGCACTTAAGAACCTTATGGCAACCTTGGCAACGGCACCGCAGGTAAGCAATAATCTTATACAGATGACCAACGCGATTGCCAACCTTGCGGCACAAGGCAGTAAAGCAGGAACGGCATCAAACCGAATACAAAAAGGACTTGATAACGTATCAAGGAGTGCCACAACAGCGAAAGCCAAAACAGTGAGCCTTGCGCAGGTGTTTGGTAAGCTGTACGCGAATTTCTTTTGGGTTATTCGTGGCGTAAAGAAATTAAACAGTGCAATCCAAAGTACAACGGATTACATTGAAGCATTTAACTACTATACCGTAGCTTTTAACAAAATCGGTTCGGAATGGGGCGATGAATTTGCTAAATACGGTTATGACAATGCCACAGAATACGCGAACAGTTTCGCAAAGCGTGTAAACGATAAATTAGGTAAATTATCCGGTCTTAAGGTTGATATAGATGCAGGACTTCTTGTAGAAAGCGGCGCAAAGAACCTTGGACTGAATATACAAGAGGTTACGCAATATGCGTCACAGCTTGCATCGGTAACTAACTCATTAGGACAAAGCGGAGAAACAACGACCGCAATAGCGAAGTCAATGACAATGCTTGCTGGCGATATAAGCTCACTTTTTAATGTTGATTACTCAACGGTAGCAACGAACTTACAAAGTGGCTTAATCGGTCAATCAAGGGCATTGTACAAGTACGGCATTGATATAACGAATGCCACATTACAGACATATGCCTATAACTTAGGCATTGAAAAATCCATAAGCGAAATGTCGCAGATGGAAAAACAGCAATTAAGAGTTCTTGCAATCCTCGACCAAAGTAAAGTATCGTGGGGCGATTTAGCTAATAGACGAGAGAAAGTTTATAAATTAACTTATCTTTCAAGTGTTGCATAAGAATAGAAATATCTTATGGCAATCGGGCAAAATCGGTGAAGGCTAAGGCTTTAAGCTATGCTAATACCGAGATAACTCAATAGATAGCGAAAGGCTATTGAGTATCGTAACGAGTAGGAAGTGAATAAATATAATCTTCCCAAGAGTGTCCGACACTACTGTATAAAGGACAGTATGAGGTGGAAGTGGCTACCACCAAACCAAACGTAAAACGTGGGTGATAATGTACTCTGAACTTATAGGAAACTATAAGAAGCATAGGATAAAGAGCCTATGCGATAACATGATTGACAATAAATTCGCCAAACAATATGATACGTCAGCTTAGTACGAACTTTAAGGAGACCGGAATGGTCTTAGGTCAGTTGTTTATACCTATGCTGCAAAAGGTATTACCGGTCATCAACGGCGCTACGATTGCGGTTAAGCGACTACTAGTAAACATTGCGTCCCTTATGGGAATTAAGATTGACTTTGAAAGTTTCGGTCAAAGCGGTTACAAGGAAGAAAGCGGTGCCGTAGATGATGTTGCGGACAGCTACGATAATGCAGCCGCAGCCGCCAAAAAGTGGCAGAATCAGCTTATGGGTTTTGATGAAATCAATAAGCTTACGGAACAGAGCGATAAAAGCAGTGGCAAAACGGCAGGTGCCAAAGATACCCTTGACCTTACAGACGAAATCCTTAAGGCTACGGAAAATTACGAAAAGGTTTGGAACAAAGCCTTTGCGAATATGGAGAATGAAGCGCAGAAATGGGCGGATAAAATTTACAACACAATTGTAAACCATAAATGGTATGAAGCCGGAAAATTCATAGGCAGTCTATTGTCTGACGGTGTATCTTCTGTCGATTGGGAGGGCGTCGGAAAATGGATAAGCGATACCATATGCGATGCCATTGATTTTGTCAGAGGTTTTATTGACGGCGTGGATTGGAACGAGTTAGGAAAAGCCATTGTTGAAATGGTAAACAACATTGATGTTGGCGAAATAATTATTTCAATCGCCAAACTTGTGTTTTCACTAGCCGGCGCGTTGATTGACTTCAATTGGGGAAGCTATCAAGGTGCTTGGGAAGAAGGTGGCGTAGGAGGAGTAATCGCAAGGGTACTTGCCGGAAGTGCTCCAGGATTGCCGATAATCATTAAGCTTGCAACAGAAATTATTGCAAAGATAAAAGACACCGAATTTTTCAAGGCTATTAATGATTGGTGGGATGATAATGTCCTTCCAAAGCTTGAAAAGGCATGGGAAATAAATACAAAGATTGTCGCCGAGATAACGAATGTATTCAAGAACACCGCAAAGCAATTATGGGATAACTTCAAAAATGCGTGGAAGACTGTCGCAAAAGCCGGAATTGAAATTGTCAACGACTTTAAAAATACCGCGAAAGAAATGTGGGAAGATTTTAAAGACTCTTGGCTTGGAAGTTGGGTAATCTCAATCGGAAATGAGTTTGTCAATACCGCAAAACAGCTGTGGGATAAGCTTAAGAATGGGTGGGACAGAATACGCCATAATTGGATTGAAATAACTAACTTACTTAAGTTTACTGCAAGCGAATTGTGGGAAAGGTTCAAAGGAAGCGGTTTTGGAAAATGGGCAATCTCCATTGTCAATACACTTAAAAATACCGCATCGCAGTTATGGAACAATTTCAAGACGAATTGGGGCAATCGCGCGGCATCTATCATAAATACGCTTAGAAACACGGCATCGGAATTGTGGGCGAAATTTAAAGCCGGTTGGAGAAACTTTGGAGTGAGCATAAAGAATGTTTTATTGTATCCTGCAAGTACAATGTATAAAAACTTTAAAATAGCTTGGTCGATAGCTGCTTCGGCCGGTGTTAAGATTTTTAACCGGTTAGCTGAAACTGCAAGGGAGTTATGGAACAAGTTCAAGGAAAATTGGTACAAACTCAATCCGGTACTTAATATCGGGTTAAGCCTGATTGACAAGATAAAAGGTCTCAGAGGCGGCGGTGGTGGAAGTGCTTTTGCAACCGGTGGATTTCCGGAAGACGGAGTATTCTATGCCAACCATAATGAACTTGTCGGACGTTTTTCCAACGGAAAGACAGCAGTTGCTAATAACGATCAGATAACTACCGGTATTAGGGAAGCTGTAGTGAGTGGTATGTTACAAGTGTTTGGCGGTATGAATATGAGCAGTCAGCCTAGCCACATTGTAGTTCAGATTGACGGCAAGGAAGTATTCAGTGCTGTACAAAAACAGGCAGACGACTTCACTACAAGAACCGGGCAACCGGCATTTTTAACTTAGTATAAAGAGAACACTTACAGAAATGTAGGTGTTCTTTTTTTACCCCAAAATCAAGCGAAAGGCGGATTAGAATGAGCGAATGGCTTAAGATTGGCAACCTCAAAATGCCGAAAATATCCGGATTAACACCGAGTTGGAATAAAGTGTGGAGCACAAATACCGGGCGTAACGCAGAAGCGACAATGGTAGGCACAATAAAGGCAATAAAGAAAAAACTTGAAGTAGCTTTTGTTCCGTTATCACAGTCCGAACTGAACACGATACGGACAGCCGTAAATAACATTAAAACACCTTATGCAACAGTATCATATCAGCTTAATTCGGGCGAAACAGACAGTTTTACGGCATATACCGGAGATTTAGCCGGACAGCTTTATCTTGATGCGCCCGGCAAGACAATCTACAAAGATGTCAAAATCAGCATTATAGAGAAATAGGAGAATATGAAATGAAATTATTTGAAGTAGTATCGGTATCAAACGGACTTAGAATACTTGACGGAAAGCGACTTCCGGCAAAAATTAATTACGCGCTTATGAAGAATAAGAAAGCACTTCTTAGCGAATTGCAAGGCATCCAGGAACAGCGCATTGAGATTATGAAGTCGCACGCAAAAAAAGACGATAACGGCGAACCGGCATCAGAAAACGGACAGTTCATCTTTGAGAGCGATGCAGACAAGGAGAAAGCTACAAAGGAATATGCGGAATTACTCAATGTGGATGCCAACATTGACATTATGACGGTTACTTTTGACGATATTGTCAAGTGTGACGATATGGAACCACTCACGACATCAGAGATTGAAGCATTGGAGTTTATGATTGATTAATAATCGGGAGGTAGTTCAATGAGAACTGCAAGCACGGATTTTATAGCGGCGGCAACAACCGACTATGCACGATACTACGGCAAATTTACCGTAGGCGAAACAGAATATACAGTACCGCTTACCGACTTAAAGGTAACGGCATCGGAGAATGGAAGTAGTGACTTAACGATAGGTAACGCACAATCGTCAAGCATTACTTTTTCTATTTATGAAGATACGATTGACCTTGAGAATAGAGAAATGGTCTTATTCGAGGGATTAGAGGTGTCAGAGGGCAACATAGAATATATCCAAATTGGAATATTTAAGATAACATCTGCCACAGCAGAAGAGGGGAAAACATCTTATACCGGATATGACCGTATGTACAGCAGTATGGAAATGACGTATGTGTCGAAACTGAAATATCCGAACAAAGATATTAATATCGTCAAGGAGATATGCACACAAGCCGGTATCACGTTTGTTGAAAGCACAATGGATGATAAGACAATATCCATTGCAACCGCCCCAAAAGGATATACAAGGCGCGAAATGTTAGGTTATCTGTCGGCAAGGCAGGGTAAAAATGCTGTCATTAATTCACAAGGGCAACTCGAATTCCGGTGGTACAAAGATGCTGATTACACTATACGTCCAACTAAATACTATGAGAATGGCTTAAAGTTCACAACAAGCAAGGCTTTTAAAGTTGAGAAGATAGTATGTGAGGTCGCTACGGATAACGACAGCAAAACTCTTACAAGTGGTAGCGGTACTATGGCAATCAACATATCTAATCCGTTTATGACGCAGGCGGTTCTTGATGCCGTATACAAGAAGATAGGCGGTTTTACATATAGACCGCTTACGGTTGAATGTCTCGGCGATTGGCGGCTTGAAGTCGGGGATATTGTCAAAGTAACATCTAACGGTGTGGAGTATTCCGCCCCGATTACAAGCATTGTTTATGATTGTGACGGCGGTCTTAAATGTTCGATTGAGAGTTGCGGACAATCTGACACAAACAATTCAATCAATCCCACGGGTCCGATAACATCTCAAATGCAAAGGCTGACAGCAGAACTCATAACAGCTAATCAGGTTATCGCGACAAAAATATCCGCGGAGCAAGCAGACATCAAGTATGCTACGATTGCTAATCTTAACGCGCTATCGGGCAAATTTGGCACGTTAAGCGCAAAGGCGATAACTACGGATAACATAGCCGCCGTGACCGCCAAATTAGGCTATATGACAGCGGAACAAGCGGATATTAAGTACGCGAATATCGAATTGACAAATATTGACACCGCAAACGTGGCTACATTGTTTGCAAATGTCGGCTTGATTGACCGTGCAACCGTAGTTGAGGGGCATATAACCGGCTTTCTCGACAGCGTAGAGGTAAACGCAAATAAGATAACCGCAGGAACACTTGTTGCGGATAGAATACTTCTTAAAGGTTCAGAAAGCGGATTGCTTTATGCACTTAATAATCTCGGCGAACTGACAAGCACTACGGTTGACAGCTTAGACGGATATGTACTTACTGACCGTACAATCAATGCGGATAAGATAGTCGCAAACAGCATAACCGCAAATGAACTTGATGTTGAGAACATATTCGCTGATAATGCGGTAATCTCAACGATTACTTCACAATCGGCATTTATCAATGCTATCAGCACAAACAGTGTGGTTGTGGGCATAAAAAACACTGTGGATAATTTATCGGTAGGTGACCGGAATTTACTTCTTGCGACAAAGAATTTTGGCAAAATATCTACTTCAAATGGTGATTGGTTAATGTCCACAGATGATGATGGATTTACAGTCGCAAGTCGAACTGGTAATGGTAATTGGAATGCAATACGAACAATTACTGATGTTGACGCTACGGATAATTCACAATCTGATAAGCAAGTGGTTATCACTATTGACGCAAAAGCAGATGACCTTGCGACCACTCCGAAGAACTATCTCATAGCTTGTGAAGTTTATGGCTCAAATGACGGATTTAAAACTTGGTATCGCGCAATATATACAAACTGTTATATTGACGGTTCGGGTGACAATTTAAAGTATTTGGCAGGCACAAGAGAAAATAATAAGTGGTGTACATTAAGTTATACTATGACATTGGATAAACTGACATCCGGTTCGTGGGGAACATATAATGAGTACCGTTATGGAGTGGCCGTATACACAACAAATAATAACACTAGTCATACAATCAGTGTTCGTAAATTCAAAATGTCATTCGGTAATGTTCCGTCAGATTGGTCACCTAATCCGGATGATATATCGGTTGAGAATATCTATTCCGCAAATACCACCACGATTGACGGTGGGAAAATTACAACCGGTAGCATTACGGCAGACAAAATAAGCGTTGATGATTTAAGCGCAATTACGGCTACAATCGGTTCGTGGAGCATAACAACGAACAAGATTTATGCCGGAGATGCCGAAACCGGAACAGCAGTTATGCAAAGACCGACTGTAAACACAAAATGGGTATTCGCAGCCGGTGGCAAATCACATACTAATTACGGAGATTGTCCGTTCCGTGTCGATAAAGAGGGTAACCTTTACTCAACAAGTGGAACAGTCGGCGGATTTACAATCGGTGCTGATTATTTAAGAACAAAAGCAGACAGCCGTGGCTATAAATTTGGAATGAGTTCTAACGCACAGCCGACCGGAATATGTTCGTATATCGGCAAAGAGGGTACGGACTATGACTATGTATATAGGCTTGATTGGGACGGCAGTCTGGAAACATCTAAGCTGACAGCCGGTGGAGCAGTATTCGGCGGTGGACGTGTTTACTTTGAAACAACCGAAAAAGCATATCTGACAAAGGGCGATAGCATACCTATCGTATTTTCTACCGGCGGATATATAACCGGTGGCGGTCAGACAGTAACTGTTTTTCTCCCGACAAGGCTTATTATTGGCGCAAGCAAAGCTGCATTGTCGTTTACATCAAGTGAGGGCATTAAGGTCAGACAAGGCGGTAACTATTGCTATGGCTCCACGGCTGAGACGAATGTCAGACCAACATCTCAATCAATATCGTTAAGTGGAGAATCAGGCGTGAATGTGCAATTAGTAATGCCAAACACAAGAAATGTAACTAATAATGACGCTTGTGGCGTGTCATTAACCGGCACACTTAAGTTATCTTAGGAGGTAAAAAATTATGAGTAGTAGAGTATTAGAAGATGCAGTAAATCAGATTACCTGCACATACAAGACACATTGCGATAACAAAAAGAACGGCAATGCGTGGGCGCAAGGCATAGACCTTGTGAAATACAAATCACAGCTTGACTTCGTTACCGCACATTCAGACGGTACGGTTGTCAAGGTTATAGCTTATCTCTCCGGTACAAACGGTGTGCCGGACAAAGAGGGAATGGGATATGGAAATTATGTGATGATTAAGCATAATGACAAGATATGCACATTGTACGCGCATCTTGAAAAGGTATATGTAAATGAGGGCGAATTTGTCAAGAAAGGACAGCGCATCGGCTTTATGGGAAACACCGGCGGAAGTTACGGAGCGCATCTTCACTTTGAGGTCAGAGAGTACCCGAACGGCATCCCTACAAGCGGTTTACACGATGAAAGCAAGTATAAATGGCTTGACCCTACACCGTACATTGACGCGGATATTACCGGCATAAATACGGCAGAATACAAACTGAATGGACTTGATTATTCTCCGGTTTTTAACCCAAAATACTATCTTAACAAATATGCCGACCTTAAAGCAGCTTTCGGCAGTGATTATGACAAGGCTTGGGCGCACTTTAAGCAGTATGGTATGAAAGAAGCAAGGCAGGCAAGCGCGGAATTTAATGTGATTGCTTACAAAGATAACTACGCCGACTTAAGAGATGCGTTTGGCGACAATCTTCCGTTATACTATGAGCATTATTGCCATTACGGACGTAAGGAGGGCAGGAATGCAAGGACGGTTGAAAAGAAAACACTGACACTGACAAGCTACCCGAATTATACAAGTGGCAATGGATTTTATCGCGTAAGGAAGTCTTACAGAGACGAAAAGAACGCAATCGGTTCTTACTGCACTTGGAGTAGTGCGTACAAGACTTGGAAGAGATACAAGTCAAGCGGCTACCATATCTACGATAAAAACGGCAAACAGCTTGATTAAGGGCATTAAAAAGGCGTGTGGTACTTATGTACTGCACGCCTTATTTTTATTTCGATAAAATATCTACATAGAACATATCGAGGTTTATCTCTTGACCGCTTGAACCGTCAATGAAATTTGTGGTATCTACAAGTCCGTTGAAAGTTCCGTATATTCTTATTATGTCTTCTTCTAACAGCTTTTCATAGTCTTTAGCAGATGTATCTCTCTTATCCGTTACAAAGAACATATCGCCATCGTAAATATCGTATTCCGGGTCTTTAGTGAATACCTTGTATGTGGTAGTACCGAAAGACGTTGATACGTCAAAAATTTGTACATCAATGTAAAAATTCTGACCTTTATACTTATCGGGATTGCGCTTGACATCTTTATAGTTGAGTTCCGAGCAGGTAGCGGCAAAATCATCCTTAGACAAGTCAGTTTTTGAAGATGAGGTATTGCTACCTGATACAGCAATTATTATCGTGATTACCATTAATGCGGTTGCAATAGAGCCAAGGACAAGACCGGCTGTAGCAGTTCCACCCTTATAACCGTATCTCTTGTTCGCGCTTGAACCGGTTGCACCTAGTACAATCGCTATAATGCCTAGAATACCGCCGACAAATATAAATGATGTTACTATACCTATGATACCTAAAACAAGCGACGCGGTACCTTTTGGCTTGTATGGTCGCGGTTGTGGTTGCGGTGGGAACGGTTGTTGCCACTGTGGTGGTTGCTGATAAAATTGATTATTATTATCCATATGTCTCTCCTTGTAAAATCGTGTCGAGAATTGCGATAGATTACCGCGTATGCCCGACAAAATGTGTGATATGATTGTAAATGTCCTCGGAAAGAGGATATTCAAGTTCCGACTGTGGCGGTGTTTGGTAGCGCGGCACCGTCACTAGAACTTAATGATACTTTATGTTGGATATTTTGTCAATGTGGGTTGACAAGCAAGAACAAATGTTCTAATATAGGCATATCGCTACTATAATCGTGTGGTATTCGGGAGGGTTGTTGTATGGAAACAGAAGAATACAAATGTCAAATTATTACAATGATTGAGCAATGCAATAATCGTAGATGGCTTAGTGCCATATATAAGTTTATTAAAGTATTACTTAACAGATAAGAAAAAAGCCAAGGGTTTGCGCATTGCCCTTGGCTTTTCTTTACTTGTTTTCAGAAATTAAATCAATCAATTTCTCTAACTCGTTCCAACCCTTGTCATCTAATCGAGCAAGAGCCGAAATCAATCGGCGTCGAAAATCACTTTCATTAGTCCTTATGACTTCCCCAAGCAGTTTTGAAATTTCTTCATCCTTAGAAACAGGACTCATCATTTCTCCATTTCCGGTTCGCAGCCATTCCTCATTAATGTTAAATTCTCTACATATTGAAACGATGACGGCATCAGTCGGATTTCGTAATCCTAATTCATAGTTTCCTATAGTATTTCCTTTAACACCAATTCGATTTCCAAATTCCGCTTGTGTTAATTTTACTTCTTTTCGGATTTGTTTTATTCGGTCTTTCATATTCTTTACCTCCTTTCGAGATAAATATATCAGAAAAATCCCACATAGTCAAGAAAAAGCATTGACAAATTCTTCTTTGTGGGATAGAATAATCACATAGTCAACAAAGGAGGTGTGACACATGAGCGAAAAGGAAAGACAGATAGTCGAAAAGCTGAAAGACGCAATTCCGAAAATGTCAGAGTTTGACAAGGGATATATTCTCGGCAAGACAGAAAGCCTTGCTGACGGCTCGGAAGAAAAGAAAAAAGAAAAGGAGTAAGTATATGGAAAAACCAAGAACAATAGAGGATGACCCAATGCAAAGAACCTTACAGGATTATGTAGAACAAATGGCGTTGGGCGTTGCAAATGATGTTGTAAGAGGTGAGAGAGTTGAAAAAATACACGACGAATGCAAGATACTCAACTCCCTCACAAATGCCTTATTGGCTGTCAAGTATTAATAGCCAACATGAAATGGATTACTGATTGCTGCGACTTTAACCGGCTGTGCTTTGACGGTGTTCATAAATTCATCATAGTATTTGCTATATTCTTCCTTGAATTTAGTTATATCGCCTTGATAACCACAAATTTTAGCAATCGCATAAAGCTCCGCAAGTCTTGAACTATCCATTAATTTTACCACCTCTTTTCTGAAATGAGATAAGAGGATTATATCACAAAATATCTGGAAAGGAGAAGTATATGGATTTACAAATATTCAACAATGAAGAGTTCGGGAAAATCCGAACAGTTGAGAAAAATGATGTTGTTTATTTTGCCGGAAGTGATGTTGCAAAGGCTTTAGGCTATGCAATCCCACATAAGGCGGTGCAGACACATTGTAAGGGGGTTCTAAAATGGAACATCCCTACAGATAGCGGAAATCAGGACGTTTTGTTTATAACCGAGGGCGATGTTTACCGCCTTATTATGAGGTCGAAACTGCCGAGTGCTGAAAGATTTGAAAGTTGGGTAATGGATGAGGTTCTTCCGTCAATCAGAAAGAACGGCGGTTACATAGCCGGACAAGAAACAATGACGGATGATGAACTCCTTGCCAAGGCTCTTATGGTGGCAAATAACAAGATTGCGGAAAGAGACCGCATAATCGAGCATCAGAAAGCTAAAATCGAATATGACAGACCGAAAACCATTTTCGCCGATGCCGTAGCGACAAGTAATACATCAATCCTTGTCGGAGATTTGGCAAAGATAATATGTCAGAACGGCGTACAGATAGGGCAGAAGCGGTTATTTGCGTGGCTTAGAGAAAATGGCTACCTTATGAAAAACGGCTCTTCCTATAATATGCCAATTCAGAGATATGTACAGCAGGGTTTATTTGAAGTTAAGGAAAGAAGCATACAGAACCCGGACGGAAGTGTGAGAATAACCATCACACCTAAGGTAATGGGGAAAGGACAATTGTATTTCGTGAACAAGTTTTTAGGTGGTAGCGATGGCAAAGAGAAATAAATTCAAACGGTTCATCCATTCAATACCGTGGGCGACATACACCGGCGCAGTAGTGTTTATAGCATTGATGTTGATGTTAATAATTGTCGCTATGGTAAACCATAACCGGAATATCGTAGACACGGAAGAATCTGAACCAGAAACAGAAACAATAATTGAAACGGTCAGCATTGTACGGCAGACCGACAGTGAGGATTTATATTTTTCGACAGAGAAAGGAGATAGCAATGATTATCACAGATTTTAATCAGATGTCAGTAGTAACCGACTTGCCCGTTATCCACAATGTAATCGGATTAAGTTTCGTGATTGAGGACGGAAAGATTACCAAAGTGGTAAACGATAAGGCTTGCAACAATTGAGTCACAAGCCTTATCAAATCAAATAAGAAAGGGTCGGTAAAACCCAGTTCTTATGGTACCACACAGAAAGGAGAATTGCAAGTCAAAATGAGAAGTCGAATAGAAAACATACTTAAGAAAATGGGAATACCGGAGGAAATGCCGGGATTTAGGATATTGACAAGTGAAATAGAAAAAGTCGTGTACTACAAAGGGGCGATAGGCATAAACGAGGTCGCTCAAAGAGTAGCAGGAATATCAGAGATAAAGACAGATACCCTTGCCAAGCGCGTTAGAGACGCACTTAAATGCGTTGATGACGAGGGCGTAGCATTCAAACGGTATGTGGGATTTCATCCTATTACAAACGTGACATTCGTACAGAATGTGGCAATCAGCATACTTAAGGAGGATAAGGAATGGGAAATGTAGCAAAGATAAGCGGAACCGTAATCGCCGAGCCGGAATACTCACATACTACGGTAGGCGAAAAATTCTATAAGGTGCTTATCGAGGTTGCACGAATGAGTGGGGCATATGATGAAGTACCTTGCATTGTTCCGGAGATATTCGCACAGAAGATACGCAAAGGTCAGAGAGTGCATTTTGACGGAGAGGTCAGAACCTACTACAGCAAGGACAGACACCTTGAGGTATATATATTCGCTCAAAAGGTCTATGAAGAGCCTGATATGGGCGATTACAACCACGTTGAATTTGACGGACTGATTAAGTACCCACAAGAGCCGAGACGTACACCGCTAACAAACAGAACCGTTATTGATTTTTCAATCGTAAACCGTGACGGTAACGGCGCCGTGAATTACATTCCGGCAATCGCCTGGGGGCGAAATGCTTACCGTATAGCGAATTGCGGAGCAGAGCAGAAGATAAGGATAACCGGCAGATTTCAGAGCCGGAGATATGAAAAAGACGGAACCGAACATACCGCATATGAAATATCGGTATCGGGAATATATATGTTATAGGAAGGAGACACATATGGCAAAATCAGACAAAACTGTCCTTGTATCGGACGAAAACCACGTTATTCTCGATAAATGGTACTACGAGGAACTCATAAACACCGCGGCGAGGGTTGAGGTACTTATAACTCTTATAGATAGGGATAAGTACATAGCCATACCGGAGTTATTGGCAATTCTCGACAGACCCAAAGGAAACAGACTTTTGCATGAAATGGATCAGAAACTATCAGAAGAGAAAGGAGAGACAGCGGAATGCGAGAAATGATTATAAAAAGCCTTACGGTAACTAACTTTATGGCTTATGCGGAAAAAACATTTACATTCGGTAAATTAACATCGCTGTCCGGAATGAATGGTGTCGGCAAGTCAACGGTTGTAACCGCTTATAATTGGCTGTTCTTTAACTGTGATTACGAACTGAAAGACAATCCACCGATAAGGCGCGAGGTTGACGGAGTGAGCATTGATGACATTGATACTTCCGTTTCCGCCGTAGTTGAGATTGACGGCAAGGAAGTAGCCGTACGCAAGGTTCAGAAGAGAAAATACAGCAAGGACGGCATATCTTACAAAGATGATAATGTCTACTATATCAACGAGGTTGCCAAGACGCTTACCGCGTATAACGAGTATTTCGACATTGATATGAACATATTCAAGATGTGCAGTAATGTAAACGCATTTTTATCGAAAAAGCCGGCAGAAATGAGAGAATATCTCTTTACACTTGCTGAAAGCAAGACAGACTACGACATCGCATCGGCGCACGAAGAGTTGGCAGAGTTACTTCCGTTACTCAACAAGTACACACGCGATGAAGTGATTGCCTTGAATAAGAAAGCTGTATCAGACATCAAAGCAGAACTTCCGGTACTTAAAGGTCAGATTTCGGAGAAAGAAAGAGACATTCAGATTAAGAATGCCACGGACAAGGGCGAATTATTGGCAAAGCAGAAAGAGATTGAGGACAGATTAAAGACTGTCGCAGATGCAAAAGCCGATAATGACAAGCTGTCATCCGAATATCAGGCATTATCGGACGGTATTCTTGAACTGAAATTCAAACAGAATGAGATAGAGGAAATCGCAAATATTGGACTTATTGCGAAACGTGATACGTTAAAGCAGGCAATTAGCGATACAAAGTCGGAATTATCTGACATTCAGAATGAGTGCGTTTCAATGCAGAGGAAGATTGATAGCCTTACAGCAGACATTAACCGCAAGAAACGTATTCGCGATATGAGAGTAGAGGAATGGCAGCAGGCGAAAGACCGTAAATTTGACGAAAACAGCCTTGTTTGTCCTTATTGCAAGCGAGAGTATGACGAGAGCAAAAAAGAGGAAATGCGAGCCGATTTCAACACACACAAGGCAGAAGAACTAAAGAGGATAACTGATGCCGGAATGTCACTCAAAGCTGACATCGAAAGCATAACTGCCGAGATTGAAGAATACAATGGCAAGATTGAAGAAAAGGCAATAACCGCCAACAACCTTAGGGATGAAATTGTAAGTCTTACGGAAAACCTTAACGCGATACCGGATAAGGCAGATGTCAGCGATAATGACACATACAAGGCATTGCAGGCGGATATTGAGAAGAAAGAAACACTTCTTAAGGCATCCAGTTCAATGGCTGATGTAAGGGCAAACCTTAAGGCAGAGGAAATCACACTCAACAGTCAGCTGATAGACATTAAGAGTGAGATAGCCAAACTTGACACGGTTGCCGATACCGAAAGACTTGCGGAACTTGAAAGACAGTATAAGGTCAAAGACCAGATGCAGACTGACGCCGAGAAGATACTCAAGCTTATTAAGGAACTCGACAAGTGCAAGAATGAAGAACTGTCGGACGAAATCAACAGTCACTTTGGCATTGTTAAGTGGAAACTTTGGGAACTTAGCAAGGGCGGAGAGTACACGAATGTATGCGTGCCTATGGTAGACGGCAAGTCGATACTTTCAACTATGAGTAACAAGGGTAATCGTATTCTCGGCAGAATTGATATATGCCGTTCACTACAGAGTATCAACGGTTTTATCTGCCCGATATGGCTTGATGATGCAGAGAGCCTTGATGTAGGCAACCGCCGCAAATTGGCTGAAACAGTAGGCAGACAGCTTATATTACTCATTGTAAACGGTAGTGAGAAATTAGAGATTGTGGAGGAATAATATGAAACTTTATTTTTACAAATTGAATACAGATGGAAGATACGGAAAAGTAGGAATTACAGTACAGGTTTGTGAAGCAGAAGAGGAACCTAAGACATATCGTACTATTGGTAATAACTTCTTTCCTGGATATAGCAGCCGTATAAGAAAAGAAAGCATTGGAGAAATTGATAGTGGACAGATAGTTCTTACAGAACCTAATTTTGAGTATGCTAAGAAGAAATTTAAGGAGCTGGCAGAATCAAGGATTGCGCAGGCAAAAGAAAAACTTGAAAGAGAAGAAAATAAATTAAAGATAATCGAAGAAAGTGAGGAATAATATGGCGAAATTAAGAGTTTGGCATATTTGCCAAGTAGGAGCGGTAGGAAACTTTTATGTCGAGGTTGAAAGCATTGAACAGGCTTGGAAAATTCTTAATATATTATGGGATTATGACTTATTTCAGTACAAAAACAACATAAAGCCAGATTACTGTGACGCTTCCGGACTTGAATATTTTGACGAAGATGAGCAGGACTGGTGCGAATGGTACGACGATGACGGCTTGAATATAGAAGAACATTTTGAAGAAAGTGAGGAATAATTATGGCAGAGAACACAGCAGTTGCAGAAAAGAAAGAAGCTGAAAGCAGAGAGCTTGTAGCAAAGGACTTTACAGAGGGAATGGTAGTTAAAATCAAACAGAAAGAGAAATTCGGTTTGACATTCCCAAAAGATTACAACTACACAAACGAGTTAATGTCGGCAATGTTGATTTTGCAGGACACCGTAGACACGAACAAAAAACCGGTATTACAGAGTTGCACAAGGGCAAGTATCGAAAATGCGCTTATCGAAATGGTAACAGACGGATTATCAATAAGGAAGAAACAGTGCTATCCGGTTGCTTACGCAGGAAAGTTAAGCTGTCAGCCATCTGTTTATGGTGCGACTTGCGTCGCTAGGAGATACGGACTTGTTGACATAAACGCAGAAGTTGTCTATGAGGACGATGAATTCAGCTACACGATTAAAAATGGAGAGAAAACAATCGTAGAGCACACACAGAAAATTGACAATATCGACAATGACAAGATTATAGGCGCCTATGCCGTAGCGGTTATGAAAGACGGAACTGTTAAAACAGAAGTTATGACAATCAAGCAGATAAAGACCGCTTGGAAGCAGGGATTTGGATATAAGGAAAACGGAAACGGAGTTCATCAGAAATTCACTGATCAGATGGCAATGAAAACTGTTAAGAACCGACTTCTTAAATCCATTAACAATACTCATAGTGGTTTTGGCGAGGAAGACGATTATGAGGAAATCAGCCACGAAGAAATGCTTGAGCAGGATGTAGCTTACGATATTGAGCAGAATGCAAACAGTGTTGATTTTGACGAAGATAACATCATTGACGGTACAGCCACAGAGATAACCGAAGAACCGAGCGATGTAGCACCGTTTGCGGAAGAAAAGGAGAGCTGATATGAGAGTAGTTTCGCAGGACGGAAAGATAGATATGCCGTATGAAATGGTAGGTATTTTCAGATTTAAGGCAGAAATCTATTTCTTAAATAGAAATCTGACAGGTGTTATACCGCTTGACGGCGATGTGAGGTTAGCCACTTATTCCACCGAAGAAAAGGCAATTAAGGCTATGGAAATGTTGAGAGAACTGTATTTGCTTAAAACGGAAGTTCATAGTGATTATAACTGTCATCACTATAAAGTAGCATTGAACAAGGTCTTTCAGTTTCCACAGGATAACGAAATCGAGGTGTGAGTATGAAACTTAAATGTATCGCAAGCGGTTCTTCCGGTAATTGTTATACCTTAACCGCTGATGACGGAGAAACACTTATCCTTGATTGTGGAATACCTCTTATGAAGATTAAAGAGGGATTGAATTGGAATATTAAAGATGTTGTGGGCGTGTTATGCACTCACAAACACCTTGACCACAGCAAGTCGGTAGCTGATATTAGAAATATGGAAATTCGTGTATTTAATCCGGCACTTGATATTTTTCTTGATGTGGTGCATTTTGGCGATTTCACAATTAGACCTTTTGACTTAACTACAGCAGATGGCAGGTGGACACATACTAACGCAGACGGAACGGAATGCCCTTGTTATGGATTTATGATAACTCATCCGGAAATGGGGAAAATGCTTTACATAACCGATACGGAGTTGATTAAATGGCGGTTCAAGGACGTAAACCACATTCTCTTAGGTGTGAATTACGACAAGGATTTAGTTGATGCCGACAATCCAAAGACAAGACACGTTTTCCGAGGGCATATGAGCATTGACACGGCTTGCGATTTCGTTAAGGCTAACTATTCAGACGGCTTGCAGAACGTCATAATGTGCCATTTATCGAGCGAAAATGCCGACAAGGACTTATTTATCGAGAAGATGAAAAAAGCCGCTTATAAGGCAAATGTGGACGTAGCAGAACCGGGTAAAGAATGGACACTTATCAATCCTAACGAATGTCCTTTTTAGGAGGTAAAAATGGAACCAAGAATAGAAAGACTAATTAGTTTTATAAAATCTAAATTTGAGGACGGGATACAGATGTTTAACACGCCATCCATGGTCGGTGATTCCAGAGTGCCTATTTATAGCGAAGATGAAATTGCTGTATTATGGGTTCCATATTACGAATACATAGAAATATACGGTATTTCTGATGTGGAATTTGCAACGGTTATGAAAGAAACTAACGGATACGATTAAACGGCGAAAGGAAGTGATAGCCTTGAATGATTACAACGAGGTTATATGCGCGAATTGTAAGCACAACACAAAGGATGATGAAAACTATTATTGCAACAATGAAGATAGCGACTGTTATGGATTACCGACTATGTATGATGACAGTTGCGAAGATTTTGAAGAAAAGGAGATTTAATTATGATTAGCGCGGATAAAGGACATGTGCATATTTCCGGCAAGGGAATTGAAATGCTTGCGGAGCTTGGTGTCATTGCAGCAGCTTTGTATGAAATGATGTGTGAGAAAGGAATATCGAAAGGCGCAGCAGAAAAATTAATTCATGGTGCGGTTGTTGCCGGAATTTGCTCTAAGGAGACATTTGGCAAGGAAGAAAACTCGATAATGGAAACGGTTGACGAGATAGTCAAGAAGATACTCAAAGGAGAGAAAGACGATGAATAAAGTTATTTTAATGGGTCGTTTAACACGCGACCCGGGCGTAAGGTATTCGCAGACGGCGAATGGAAGTATGGCGGTCGCAAGATACACACTTGCGGTTGACCGTAGATTTAAGAAAGACGGAGAAACAAACGCGGATTTCATATCGTGCGTTGCGTTTGGTAAGGTCGGCGAGTTTGCCGAGAAGTATTTGCACCAGGGAACGAAAGTTGTTGTTGAGGGCAGAATACAGACCGGAAGTTACACCAACAAGGACGGCAATAAGGTTTACACGACTGACATTTATGTTGAGAATTGCGAGTTTGCCGAAAGCAAGGCCGCAGCGGAACAAAACGGAGTAAACACGGCACCGGCACGACCAAAATCAAGTAATGTTGATGCAGACGGTTCTATGACAATTCTGGATAACGTAGATGATGACGTTTTACCGTTTTAAGGAGAGTCCATGAAGAAACATAATATTTCAGATCTGATACAAATGCAATCGCTACCGCTGTGTGCCAAAGTTCAGATGACGGTTTATCGTGTAAAAGAATGGGTAGACGCGTTCGGCGAAGATGGAGTGTATCTGTCATTCAGTGGCGGTAAGGATAGCACAGTCTTAGGACACATAATCAGAGAAGTTTGTGGATATAAAAATATTCCTTTTGTATTCGTAGATGTACCGACACAATTTCCAGAGTTGAAGGAGTTTGCACAGACTTTTGATAACCTTGTGATTTTAAAACCTAAGATTTCATTTGCAGAAGTTTGTGAAAAATATGGATTTCCGATGATTAGCAAGGAAGTATCAAACTGTGTAAGCGGTGCGAGAAAATATGTCAAATACCTTGACAGCCAAAAATCTAATAACACAATCTTGACAGACAGACAGACAGACAGACAGACAGACAGACAGTTCCGTATGCTTGCTATATGGCAGACCTGCTAGGAATAGACAGGAGAATAAACAAGCAGAACGAACAGTACAAGAGTTTGCAAATGGGAGTTATCCCTAGCGGTTCAGAATACAGGCTACGCAGACTGAATGGAGAACTGACAGATAGTAAAGGCAATTATAGTCAGTTTAATCAAGAGAAATACAAATTCTTTCTTGAAGCACCATTTGAGATAAGCGATTTATGTTGTGACATTATGAAGAAAAAGCCTGCACACGACTATGAAAAGGAAACAGGCAGAAAGCCGATTATAGCGACTATGGCAAGTGAAAGCGTTATGCGTACGCAAAAATGGTTACAGGACGGCTGTAATGCTTTTAATGTCACAAGGCCACATAGTAACCCTATGAGTTTTTGGACAGAACAGGATGTGTTACTTTACATCAAAGAAAACAATCTGCCTATTTGCTCTGTTTATGGCGAAGTCGTCACAGATTATGAAGCTATGGGGCAATGTGAAAATCAGATGTCATTTGCGGATTATGGCATTTTTGATAAAGAAAGGCCGTTATTGAAAACTACAGGATGCCAAAGAACTGGTTGCGTATTATGTGGATTTGGATGCCATTTAGAAAAAGAAAGCCGATTTTTAAAGCTGAAAGAAACACACCCTAAATTCCATAATCTGTTGTATCTTCTGAAAAACAACGGCGTGACATATGCAGAAGCCATTGATTGGGTAAACGAACACGGGAATATGAACATTAAATATTGATTTAACGCGCGTCAGAAATGGCGCGCAGGAAAGGAAAAAAGAGAGATGGATGTGGATAAAATTATAATTTGTAAGCATTGTGGAAAGCCAGAGTATTACGGAGAAATGCGTTGGCTAAACGGAAGATGTAGTTGTAGAAATTGTTACAAAAGTCAATGGCAAGACGAAAATCACAAACTTTATAGTTGGGATGATTTAGACGGAAAAAGACCAACTATGGAAGAATATGAGAAACAAGAGAGACAATAAAAGGTAGAAAGGAGCAGAAATGGCAAAACACGATATTGATGATTGGATTTTAGACGAAACAGAACTGGCAGAACATTACAGAGCCACCGGAAAGGTAGAATATGCTGAAGACAAAATGGAACTTGTTGGATTTCTTAAACAGTTAAAGGAGTATCAGCAGTTAGAGGAACAGGGCAGACTTGTTAAGCTACCTTGCAAGGTGGGGGATACAATATACGCTGTTGGTGTTCTTGGGTTTGAAACAGTAGAAGAATACAGAGTTATAAGGGTTGATTATCACGGCAATCTTGCAACTAACAGAAGTGAATTTTACACAGAGGCGTTGCTTGTCAGTGAACCTATGGCAGATATAGGTTTTTATGACAAAGAATTTGGCAAAACAGTGTTCCTCACAAAATCCAAAGCAGAAGAAAGACTGAAAGAACTGAAAGAATTGAGGTGCAACAATGATTGATTGTAATATCTGCAAGCATAAAGAAGATTATGATTATTGTATAGACTGCAAACACGGAGAATTGTTCGAGAGGAAAATTGTGTCAGAACCTAAAAAAATATCCGTTAGTAACGGAAGAGAATATTGCGGGCATTGTGGTTATTTGTCTGAATATGCAAAAGGATATAAAAAGTTTTACTGCATTAGGTGCGGCGGACTTAATTTAAGAAATTGAAAGAATTAAGAGGTGAAGAAGATGACGAATAAACAGGAATGCGCTATTAAATTAGCAATAAGTACTATGGATAGGCATTTTGATAGACATTGGAATTCAGCTTATACCAATCTCAATACAGGTGTAAGTGTTGGCTATGGCGAAGCAATAAATATTTTATCGGATATGGTTATGGATAATGATAGCAAACAGACAAACGCCGACAGAATAAGGAATATGTCAGATGAAGAGTTAGCAGAGTTTCTTATAACTTTTAAGAACACATTCGGCGAAGAATACGAAGGAGAAGTCAGTTGTATGGATTGGCTTCAATCAGAAGCAAAATAGGAGAGAGCATGAACGGACTGATTATCAAAAAGAAATGGTTAGACCTTATTGTTAGCGGTAAAAAGACTATTGAAATAAGGGGCAGCGATACCCAAAAGCAAAACGAAACAATCTATTTACTGGAAAGTGGAACGCATAGAGTAGTTGCAACAGCCATCATTAGTTCCACATATCCTATTTCGTGTTCGGATTGGGCGGAAGAAAGAGACAACCATTGCGTTGATATTTCTTACACAGACCTTAAGAAAAGATATAAAACCCCTTATGCATGGGTATTATCCAAAATTAAACCTATTGAGGATATATGGTATTACGAACATCCACAAGGGGCAGTAATCTGGGTTAAGGACGTGCAACCGATTGATGAAATGCAGGATGAAAGAATTAGATATGGCTATTAGCAGAATAGGAGAGAATATGGAAGATAGATATTTATTCAAAGCAAAGAGACTTGATTGGAGAAAGTTTCCGGAAAAAGAACAGTGGATAATAGGCTATTATGTATTAGGCTTTGATGTATACGAACAACCCGTACATTTAATATTTGAGCCTACATCAATGTTCTTTTCTCATGGAGAGACAGACGGTTGGACAGAAATTGACCCATCCACAATCTGTCAATGCACCGGCTTGAAAGATAAAAATGGCAAGCTGATTTGGGGAAATGATATTGTTGACTTCTTAGGACACAAAGGAACAGTAAAATATGAATGTGGTTGCTTTGGCATTGCTTTTAAGCAGATTATTGATTGGGAAGAAATAGCATCATATATAATGCCAATTACAGGGTGTGAAAACATTTTATATGCTTGCGAAAACGATAATTTCATATCGTTATGGGAAATCTATTGGAATTTTAATGATGAAGATGATTTGGTAAACACAGTAGAGGTTATTGGCAACATTTTCGACAATCCGGAATTATTAGAAAGCGAGGGATAAATATGACGGAAAGTAAAGCAATAGAATGGATAAAGGAATTAAAAGGTTCAGAAGAAATACTAGAATTTTATTATTCTGAGAGTTTTATAAAGGCTTGTGATGCGGCAATCAAGGCTTTGGAAGAGGTGCAGCAATACCGTAAGATTGGCACGGCGGAGGAATGCCGGACGGCGAGAGAAAAGCAGATACCGAAGAAACCGGATTTTACAGAAGATAAAGAATTTGCCTTATGTCCTTGTTGTAATTGTAAGGGTTTACTTAACAAGCAGAAATATTGTGATAATTGCGGTCAGAAGTTAGATTGGAGTGATGAAGAATGAGCGATTTAATAAGCAGAAGTGATGTTATACAAATCCTTAAAGAATTCAACTTAGACGAAACACTTTTTGAAAAAGATGTATTTGATAAAATAAGGAATTTACCAACCGCCTATGATGTGGATAAAGTTATTAAAAGATTAAAGAAATTAAGAGATTGCAAATATTTAACAGGTATTACAAATAACGCTTACGAATTTGGAGCGTGTGATGCTTTAAATGATGCGATTAAAATTATAAAGGCAGGTGGGAACATTGAATTACCAGAACATAGCAAGAGCCAAGGCGATTGAAGCTAAGAACCGTGAACGCCTTAAGAAAGTCAATCCCGAACTTGATGACGGCAGCGGTATTTACTTCTTAACGCGAACCGATGAAAACGGCATCCGATATTTTTATATCGGGCAGGCACTTCACATTATGCAGAGAATGTGCGGACACCTTGTTGGGTATCAGCATATAGACCTCTCGATTAAGAAACGCGGATTTTACAGTGATGATAACCCTTACGGATGGCGATTGAATTTTCTTCATTATCCGGCAGATTTACTTGATGAAAAGGAAAAGTATTGGATTTTAAAGTACACGCAAAAAGGTTATCAGTGCCGTTACAACAAGACTGCCGGAGGGCAGGGAGAGGGCAAAGAGAAGATAAACGAGTTCAAACCCTCTAAAGGCTACAGAGACGGCATAGAGCAGGGTAAAAAGAACCTTGCAAGGGAATTATCCTCTATCGCAGAAAAGCACCTTAAAATCGAAATTAGAGAGGATAAAGCTAATAACAAGGTATCGCAGAGACAGTATGAGAAGTTTATGGATTTATTGAAAGAAGGTAGGACAGAATGAGCAATGATAAAAAAGATGAGCAGTGCAAATGGGATGTTGCTCATACGCCCTATGGATTTTTGGTTTATAGCACAGAGTGTGGGAAAATGAGACTTAATTACACAGCAGGCTTTGACATTTACTGTAATGCTTGTGGTAGGAGAATTAAGATTGTTGATGATGTGAAAGGAGACACAAATATGTTTAATGCAAAGCAGACACATAGCGGTCAGTACAAGAAATACGGCGATTTCTTTAGGGCTTGGGAAATCGAAACAGATATGCCAAAGGAAGAACTACTTGAAAAGTGTTTTACAGAACTTTGCAAGAAAAGACTTCCGGAGTCAGCGGAGTATCACAAAGAAATCAGATATGGAACAGGCAGTCATTCAAGTGATGCAAATTATTACTTTAAAGGATATTACACACTTGAAAAAATAGAAAATGGCTACAAATTCACGGTGTGTGAACCATACGCAGACTGAAGAAAGGAGGTGTATCAGAATGAATACAGCAGTTGTTATAACCGCGATAATTTGCGGAACAATAATCTGCATATCTACAATATCGGCAATTACCGGTAACGTGCAGAGAAAGAGAAACGAGAAAAAGCTTAGAGAGGTTCAGAAAGCTTTTGACGATTTCTTACAGAACTTTAAAGAAGAAAGCGAGGAATAAGTATGCTTAAGGTTGCAATATCGCCGCTGACAAACCGCATTTATTGCGGTAAATCAGACAGGGGAAAGCCAAATACACTGATAGGCAAGGAAGATGTCACAAGCGATGCTTTACGCGCCGTTTTCGGGTGGCTTGTATCGTACTATGAACACGCAGAGTCGGGCGAGGAACTTATTGTCGAAGTTCCCGATACTGATTACGAGATTGTTGTAAGAAAAGGTAGGACGAAGAATGAAGATTTTAAGTAAGAAGAAATACAATAAACTCATTGAAGATTATGAGGAATTGCAGAAAAAGATAGAAAAACTTAAAAGTGCGAATGAAAGTCTTGGTAAAAAGTTAGAGTATGAAAAGACAAGCTGCAAGCTGAATAAAGGCAAGGATTTCTGTTTTAGCTGCAAAAACTCTTACAGATACAAGGCATATTGGGGAGTGACAGAATATGAAAAATGCGGTTGCTTACTTGATGTACCTTGTGAGGATTTTGAGAGAAGAGAAAAGAAGATAACTAACTAAAAATCAAAGAAAGGAATAGGTTGTGCGCACATAAAACCGAGGTTTCCTTTTGGTAGATTTAATGAGTTTTGAAAATTATTCTTGTGATAATCAGACGACTATATTTGACCTCACAAGCGAACCGATTAGCATAACAAAGCCTATCCGGTTGATAGAACTATTTGCCGGTTACGGTAGTCAGGCAATGGCATTAAAGAGAATAGGTGCCAAATTTGAGCATTACAGAGTTGTTGAGTTTGATAAATATGCCATTGCAAGCTACAACGCGGTACACGGTACAAACTTTCCTGCAATGGACATAACTAAGGTTCACGCAGTTGATTTAGGAATTAAAGATACGATAGCCTTTACTTACTTACTTACTTACTCGTTTCCTTGTACCGATTTATCGGTTGCCGGAAAACAAGCAGGAATGTCTAAAGGCAGCGGAACAAGGTCCGGTCTATTATGGGAAGTTGAAAGAATACTGACAGAGATTAGAGATGATCACGGAGAATTACCACAGATTTTGTTCATGGAGAATGTGCCACAAGTACACGGTAAGAAAAACATCAATGACTTTGAGAAGTGGTTGGGGTTCTTAGAGAGTTTAGGTTACACAAATTATTGGCAAGATTTGAATGCTAAAAATTATGGAGTGGCACAGAACAGAAACAGGTGTTTTATGTTTTCATTCCTTGGAAATTACTCATATGATTTTCCGCAGCCTATACCCCTCAAAAAGAAGCTGAAAGACTATCTTGAAGATAATGTTGATGAGAAGTATTACATTAATAATGAAAAGGCTGACAAGCTGATAAAACAGCTTATTGACAACGGTACATTACCAC
>ULYR01056545.1_pt1 | contig 143450 bp, 119 predicted proteins | sample 1962341 | NCBI WGS metagenome assembly ULYR01 (sample SAMEA4835868, study PRJEB28245) | human gut metagenome | biome: gut microbiome; material: fecal sample | place: Denmark | collected 2008 | reverse complement strand
CATTCTCTTTACTTCTCACATACAGCAAACGCACCCCGAAATTCGGGGTGCGTTTGCGCTTTTGCGATATAAATAATCAATATCAGTTCATTTTGAGCGTTTTATACAGGTGAAGGTATTCCCCTGCACTTCTGCTCCAGCCGAAATCCGCCGCCATTGCGCGGGCGGTGAGCCTTTGCCAAACGGCTTTGTCTCCGCAATAAAGCTCGATTGCGGCACGGGAAGCATTATACAGCTCGTCCGCAGAATAGTTTCTGAAGGAAAAGCCCGTGCCCTCGTCCGTGAAGCGGTTATAGGGAATGACAGTGTCCGCAAGGCCTCCCGTTTCGCGCACAACGGGAATTGCACCGTAGCGCATTGCAAGCAGCTGTGACAGCCCGCAGGGTTCGAATGCAGAGGGCATCAGGAAGATGTCCGCCCCGGCATAGATTTGCCGCGCAAGCGAATCGTTCATCTCGGCACGGAAGGCAACCGAAGAAGGATTTATTGCGGCAAGGTCGGCGAACATGCGCTCGTATTCCGCATCACCCATGCCGAGGATCACAAGCTGCGCACCAAGATCCAGCAAACCCGGAATCACGGCGCGGAAAAGGTCGAGCCCTTTTTGGTTTGTCAGACGCGAAATCACCGCCGCAACAGGCCGCTCCTCCGACTGTTCAAGTCCCAAAGCCGTTTGGAGTGCGGATTTACATTTTTGTTTGCCCTGCGGCTGATTTTTTGAGAAACGGCTGCAAAGAGCTTTATCCGTCCACGGATTGTACAGCTTTTTGTCAATGCCGTTCAGGATTCCCGCAATGTGTTTATGCCGCAGCAGCCCATCCAGAGTTTCGCCGCAGCGTGGAGTGCAGATCTCCTTTGCATAAGTCGGGCTTACGGTCGTGACCGCATCGGAATAGATGATCCCCGCTTTCATGCAGTTGATATTGCAATAGTACTCGATTTGCGCCAGTGCATTCTGCCCGAGGCTCAACAAATCATTCACAAGCATCGGGTTCATCAACCCCTGATAGCGGAGGTTGTGAATCGTGAACACCGTTTTAACGCGGGAGAATTCCGGCAATGCGGAATATTGCTCCCGAAGCAGCAGCGGGATCATGCCCGTTTGCCAATCGTTCAGGTGAATGATATCCGGCACAATATCCAGCTTTTGCATTATTTCAAGTGCCGCTTTCGAAAACCAGCAGTAACGCTCCGCCTCGAAATCGCCGCTTGAATAAACATAATCCTGTTTAAAATAAAACTCGTTGTCCGCAAAGTAGAAATCGATACCTTCACGGTGGATTTTCTCAACGCCGACATATTGATTCCGCCAGCCGAGCTGAATCGAAAAGTCCGTAATATGCTGCATTTCTTTGCGGAATTGCTGCGGAATCATGCTGTATTTCGGAATCAGAACGGAAACCTCCGCCCCGAGCTTTTTCAGCGCGGCAGGCAGTGCGCCCACAACATCCGCCAATCCGCCCGTTTTTATGAACGGGACACATTCACTTGCGACAAGAAAAATTTTCAAACCCAATTCCTTTCCGTTTGCAATGTTTTTTGTTTCCGTTACCGTTGATTATTTGTATACCGCACGTTTTTTCCATGTTGACGGCACAAAAAGCAGCAGCAGCGGCCAAAGTTCGAGCCTGCCCGCAAGCATGTCAAAAGTCAGCACCAACTTTGAAAAATTGCTGAGCGGAGCAAAACTCGCCGTCGGTCCGAATGCGTGGAATCCGGGTCCGATATTGAAAATGCAGGCAAAAACCGCCGATAATGAGGATTCAAAATCAAAACCGTTTGCCGAAACAAGTATTATGGAAACGATAATTATTCCGATTATAACCGAAAAATAAACCGTGACCGAACGAACGACAGGCTCCGAAACAACTTTTCCGTCCAGTTTCAACGAACGGACATATTTCGGGTGAGCAAAGCGGCGAAGCTCATTGAACGCGTTTTTAACCAAAATTGCAACGCGGGAAGTCTTGATTCCGCCGGCCGTTGAGCCCGTGCAGCCGCCGCAAACCATCAACAGCAGCATTATGCATTTTGAAATTGTCGGCCATTTGTCGAAATCAATACTGGCGAAGCCCGTTGTGCTGTACACCGAAGCGGCATTGAACGCCGTATGGTGCAGTGATTCGCCGAACGAACCGAATTGCCCGATGTTTGCAACCGTCATCGTCAGCACGGCGGCAAAGAATATGCCGAGGAACCAGCGCAGCTCCTCATTATGTGTCACGTCGCCGATTCTGCGCATTAAAATATAATAATAAAGGTTGAAGTTGACCGCAAACAGCATCATGAACACGGTCGTGACCGTTTGAAGGTACGGCGAAAGCCCGATGAAACCGGCGTCATAAACCATGAAGCCGCCCGTGCCCGCAGTTGAAAGCGCAGTTGTGAATGCCTCATAAACGTTCATTCCCCCGAACAGAAGCATCACAGCCATCAGCACCATTAATGCGAAATAAATCGAATACAGAATGAGCGCGGTGTCCTTTGCCTTTGCAACCAGTTTGCCGACGCTCGGCCCGGGAACTTCCGCGCGCATCAGGTACATTGAGCGTTCCTTTGAAAGCGGCAAAACAGCCATTACAAAAACAAGAACACCCATACCTCCGATGAATATGATGAAGCACCGCCAAAAGCCTATGCCGTGCGGGATTGCGGATATGCCGCCCGAAAGCACGGTTGCGCCCGTTGTTGTGAAACCGGAGGCCGTTTCAAAAACTGCATCCGTGTAATTTGTAAAAACCCCGCCGAACATGAACGGCAGTGCGCCGAGCAGGGACATCACTACCCATGCAAGCGCAACAACAACGAAGCCCTCCTTTGCAAAAAAGGTCGTGTCCTTTGGTTTCAAAAGCAGCATTCCGCCGCCGACAGCCGCCGTTATTGCTGCGGAAGCAAGAATTGCCAAAAGATCCGTGCCGCCGCTGCATACCGAAACCACGGCAGGCAGGAGCATCAGTGCCGCCATTATCAGCAAAATCTTGCCGAGCATATTTAAAACAAGGCGAAAATTCATTTCTATTACCCCACGTTGTAAGCACGCTTATTTTCGTAAACCGGTCAGTCACGCTGCAAAGAATCTCCGTCTTTTTACTGAAGGTTCCCCGTCAATACATCCGTCAGATCGTTAAACAGTATATGCTTTGTAACAACAATTACCCGATCCCCTGCTTTTATGCAGTCATCGCCGCCCGGGATTATTGTTTTTTCGCCGCGGACAATGCAGGCAATGAGCAAATCCTTGTGAAGGCTGCGCTTCAGTTCCTTGAGCGGCCGCCCGTACATCGGATGATTGCCCTTTGCGGAAAACTCAATCGCCTCGATCTTGCCGCCCACCATTTGATGAACGGTTTCCACATTGCTGCCCTCGGGGCTGCAGTCCATTGCACGGACGAACGTCAAAATCTGGTTCGCCGTTATCGTTTTGGGCGAAATTATGCAATCGAGCTCGTTTTCCGGAACGATGCTGCAAAGTCCTTCGTTGTTCACCTTTGCAATGACGCGTCCTGCGCCCTGCCACTTTGCAAAAAGTCCGCTTATGATGTTGTTCTCGTCCATACCTGTGAGCGATACAAAAGCATCAACGCTGTTTATGCCCTCCTGAATCAAAAGATCGTGGTCGGTCGAATCGCCGCAGATTATCAACGCACTGTCCAAATCCTCGCTGAGCTGTTCAGCGCGCCGCGGATTGCTTTCGATTATTTTCACCTGCACGCCGACTTTCGACAGCGCAAGCGAAAGGTAGTATGCAATCCTGCTTCCGCCGCAGACCATAACCGTTTTCACTTTACGCTTTTTATCGGGATAAACAGTGCGGAAAAACCGCGCCATCTCCTCATGAGACGCTGTGATATGCAGCCTGTCGCCCTGCTCAAGCTCGAATTCACCGTTCGGAATAATTACCTCGGTTCCGCGCTGAACGGCGCAAATAAGAATTTTTATCTGGTATTTTTTATAAATCTGCATGAGCGAGAGGCCGATAAGCGGATTTCCCTCACCGATGCGGAACTCGACAAGCTCCACGCGCCCGCGTGCAAAAAGCTCAACATTGAGCGCACTCGGAATACGCAAAAGCCTTGCAATTTCATCCGCTGCGGCAAGCTCCGGGTTAATCGCCATTGAAAGCCCCAATTCGTCCTTTAAAAAGTCAAGCTGAACGGTGTATTCCGGGTCGCGAACGCGGGCGATCGTGTGTTTCGCGCCCAGTTTATGTGCAATAAGGCAGCAAAGCATGTTGATTTCGTCATGCGCCGTTGCTGCAATCAAAATATCGGCCGACCCCGCACCTGCTTCGCTCTGAACCTTATAATCAGCACCGTTGCCTTCAACGCAAAAAACATCCATTTCGTCGGATATGCGTGCAAGCACATCCGGATCGTCATCAATTATAACAACATCGTGCTTTTCATTTGTCAGTTTTTTTCCGATTTGGTGCCCGACTTTGCCTCCGCCGACAATGATAATCTTCATCTTGCCCTCTCTTTTTTGCTAAAACCTTTTCGATGCAAAAATTAAAATCTATATTTTTTCTGTGTGTTCCGCATGAATCCCGTCATCAAAAACTCATGCGGAACCAAATCCGTGAAAATATGCAGTCTGCATTTCGCTGCACGTGAGCTTACTTAAAAACTCCGCCGTTCTGATTGAACATTTCATCCGCCTTTGCCTCATATTCCGCATATTGTGCCTCGGACAACTTAAAATTGTATTGCAGGCACTGCTTTGCGTACTGCGGGCGGGCAGCAAGCATACTGCGCAGTTTTGAAATTTCGTTTTCCCAATGGCTGCGGGATTCGGGGCGTCCCCAGCGGGCAATTTGCCTGTCCATTTCAGGTTGAATCGTGTCCACCATGGAATCAAAAAGCGGCAGCAGTCTGTCGTTGTTCAAATAGTACTTCGTAACATATATATAACGCGTTATGAAGTAGTCGCTCCATTCTTCATTGGAACGCAGTCCGCAGTAAAGATCCATTTGGCTCAATGAACCGTCCGCACTCGGAACACCGACAACGTTGAAGTAATGCCCGAGAACATCGCCGCGCTCGGAACTGAGAGCGAAATCGGAATCATAGAATATCGCACGCCAGCGAACCTTATAGTCCGTTGTGCGCCAATACTTCTGGTTGAACATATCCGCATCGGGGAAGTATTCCCTTGCAATCAGATAATCCGCAATGGACTCGGCATCCACCCATTTTGTAAATTCCGCATACCGTTCCGCCGTCAAAGGTACAACAACGTTTGCGCCGCTTGCATTCCGTTGAACAACGTAGCTTCTGACGCGGAGAAAATCCGCATTGCTGCCCGCAAGCTCAACGGTGTTGCGCTTTATGATGTTTACAGTGTCCTCATCAACGCCGTAATGCGCAGCAAGGTAATCCTTGTTCATGTTCTCCTTAAGGTCATACAACCCCCAGTAACGGCCGTTGATATAAACCGCGCAGAAAGTTGCCGCGGACGAATCGATGTTCATATCGAGAACGGCGGTGCTTGTGAAAGAATCGCGAATGCGGGTATTCAGGCAGTCCTGACCCGCATTGCGAAGCACGAGCGAACCGAAAGTCTTGATATAATCGTTTCCGAAGAAAGGATAGGTAACGGTCTTTCTTCCGTAGCCGGAGCGAAACATGAGCGCAAGGGACTTTTGCGGATAACGCCGGGTTGACGCACCGGAAACGCGAATGCCGGCGGAGGTTTCAACTCCGAGGCTTCCGTCTTTTTCAAAATACTGTATATGCCCCTCCCGTTCAACAACCGGAACGAACGGACTGCTGACAGCATAAACATCGTCAAAATCTTTTTGGTTCATTGCAAGCGTCACAACCGGCACGCTGTGCGGCGTTTCAAAAAGATAAGTTGCAGTTGCAACATCACTCGGCATCATGCCCGAAACAAAGGTTGCAGCGCGAATAACCGTATTTGAAGAAATCGTTATTGCACCTGTATACTCCGTGCTCTGCTCGGTCGGCTTGCTGCCGTCGGTGGTGTACCTTATCACACCGTCTGCATTCTGCGTTTTTATCTCAAGCGAAAAAGGCTCACTGTGATAAAGTTCGGTATTTGAAAAAACGGCGTTCGCCGCATAGGAAAGGTAGCAAACATCGGGGTTTGCGCTGCCCTTGGTCGCCTGCGTAAAAAAAACGCGGTCACCGCTCCCGCCGCCGGTCTGCCTGCCGCTTGTAACGCCCAGTCGGGTTGCACCCGTTTCAAAATAGTCTATGACAGTTCCGTCGGCAGATGTCAAAATCAGCCCGTCGCCGCTGCCCGATACGCTGAACGGTGCAACCGTCGGTGCGGCATCGGAAATGCTGCCGGAGCAGCTGAGCACCGCATAACCCTTTGCGGGAACCGTAATGAACGAAAGCTCAAACTTTTGCAGTTCACGCTTGCTGTCGCTGATATGCCAGCCTGTGAGCGTTACGTTTTCATCGCCGCCGTTATAGAATTCGACCCAGTCCATCTCCCCGCTGCGCGGCGTTGTTACCGCGCAAACTTCGTTGATATAAACGGAGGAGGGGTTGAACCCCCCCACGCCCATGGGTTCCGCAAAACCTGCCGCCGTGTTTGCTGCCGCAGGCGTCGGACGTGCATAATACAGAACCTCGCCGTTTTCCCCTCTGCCGATTGAAACATTCGCGCTCAATTCGGAAGGAAGCAGCAGGCTGTCGGAACGCATTCCGTTGTAGTTTGAAAGGAATATGCCTTCATCAGTGTCGGAAATGCTGAACGAGGCGTGCATTTCTCCGTCCGTCCTGTCCTTGCCGGAAAGGAAAACGATCAAATACTCACCGCCGCCGAGAGTGATATCGGGCAATGCCCACTTGTCGCGCTCTGCGCTGTTGTCCGAAAGATAGTAGCCGAGGAGCGAAACAGGCTCGCTTCCGCTGTTGTAAAGCTCAACCCACTCGCTGCGGTCACCATCGCCGTCTGTAATATCGAATTTGTTTTTCGGCAGGAATTCGTTGATTCTCAGAACGTCGCTTGAATCCATATCCGTCCATGTGATCTCGGCAAATGTGGAATCACTGTTTTCGGCACATTTTGTTGCCGTGCCTGTGTATTCAACGCCCTTTGCCGTGCGTACTGCCGCAACCGCGCCGGGCATATTCATATCAAAGGTGAATGTATCGATTATATTCCCGCCGGAACCCGCAATATAAACGGTGTTTTCCTCGGTGTTAAGCTTGAAGTTGGCATTGAAGAGCAGTTTTCCCTCTTCACCGTCCGCCGTTGCAGAGCCTGCATACGCGGAACCGCAAAGGTTCACAGCCGCGAGCGCACCGGGTTCAAGCGTCTGCTGCGGGAACCGCCACTTGTTGACCTTGTCCGCATTGTCGGAAAGGTAGAAGTCATGAAGCTGAATCGTCTTTGAGGAATTGTTGCGAACCTCAACAAAACCGTTCTCGCCGCGCAGAACTTCATTTACGATGAGTGATTTCGGGGCTTCGATGTTTTGCGCTCCGTCAGGGGTTTTGGAAATTGCAGTGCTGTTTTCCGCTCCGGGTGTCGGAACTTTTGCGTAGCCGAAATGACCCGCAGAATCCATGGCATAAGAAATATTCGCCGGAAGTTCGGGAATATCAACCTTATGGACAACCTCCCCCGCAGTGTTGTAAAGCGTCACGGTCTCTCCCGCCGCCGCAAGATCGCCGCCTGCAACAAGTTTTCCTGTTGTTGAAACTCCGCGATCCTTAAAGTAAACAAGCAGATAGCCTTTGCCCGCGATCGTTGTGCCTGAAGGGAAGATGAACCTTCCGCCCTCCTCATTGCCGACTCCGAGGGCATAGTTTGAAATATCCATTGCCGCATCCGTCGGATTGCACAGCTCAATCCAATCCGGATTTCCAAGCTCCGGATCGGTAATTCCGTTCGTGTTTGTCGTTACCGCTTCGGTAATCGTAATATCCTTCCTTCCGCCGAGGAACTTTTCGCCTCTCAGCAAAAAGAACGCAGCCACTCCCGCCGCAATGATGACCGCAAGCAGGATAATGACAGGCAGCGCGCTGCTTTTTTTATTTGTTTTTCTTTCCATTTTTTCATCCTTTCCGATTTTTGTTCCGCTCACGGCGTCATGCTGATTACAGAAATCACCATGCTGATTGCAGGCATCAACGCGCCGATTGGAGGAATCTGTGAAATTTACCGGATTTGGAGTTATTATACACCAATTGCAGCTTATTGGAAAGTACCGAAATTAAATTTTTTGTAAACATTTTGTGAACAGGCTGTTTCAAGACGCATCTAACCGCACGGCACCGCGGCGGCACACGGAATCCGAAAGATATTTCCCGGGAAATGCCTGCCCAAACTCGTTTTTTATCGCAAATTTCGAATATTATTCTCTTTTTTTAAGTATATCTAATATAATGCTCGTTTTTTCCACAATATCTGGTGCTTTTTTAAAAAAAACGGTACAAATCGGAAAAAATTATCCACAATGAAGCCTTGCGAAATCTTTGCAAATTTGTTATTATATTAGTCCACCCTATGAAAGCAATGCTTCATTTGTCACGCTTTGTATTAATGCTTTTGCTGCACCGTGCGTACTGCGTTCCGCATTAATGCGTTCCGCGTCGAAATGCCGAAACCAAGCAGGCGATGATCGGTATCAGGCTTAAATACGGGTAATATTCATTGTGCAAAAGCACCCGGGCACTGTTTTGACGATGCTCCGGTGTTTTCGCAACGGTTGGGAGGCAATCTTTGTTATCGGCATCTGTTATATGGTCAAAGGCTCTTGCCGCGCTTAAGAGCGAAATGACGGACGCGAGTTACAACACGTGGATAGCGACGCTGGTTCCCCTCAGGATCGAGGGAGACACAACGCTTGTTCTCCAAACGGAGGATGAGCTTTATCGAAGCACTCTTGAGCGGTTCTACACGCCCATGGTTGAAAAAAGCATCCGTGAATCCTGCGGCTGCGAGCTGCATGTGCGCTTCACGACCCGCGAAACGCCCCTCGATGACGATGTTGCCGAGGCTTCTCCCGATTTTGTAAAGCCCGTAACGGTCCGCAACGATTGCCCAACCTTGATTCCCAAATACACCTTTGACACTTTTGTGACCGGTGAATCCAACCGTTTCTCCTATGCGGCTGCGCTTGCCGTTGCGGAAAACCCTTCAAAGGCTTATAACCCGCTCTATATCTACGGCGGCGTGGGGCTTGGGAAAACGCATCTTATGCACGCAATCGGGCACTTTATTCACGGCGAACATCCGGATTACAAAATTCTTTACATTTCAAGTGAGAATTTCACCAACGATGTTGTTCAGTCCATTGCACGCAAGGAGCGCACGAGCCTTCGCGAGAAATACCGCTATCTTGATGTGCTTCTTATCGATGATATTCAGTTCATCGCGGGCAAAGATGCAACCGAAATGGAATTTTTCAACGTATTCAATGACCTTCGCGATGCGGACAAGCAGATCATCATAACCTCCGATAAACCGCCCAAGGATATTCCCATCCTTGAAGAGCGTTTGAGGACGCGCTTCGGCTGGGGTCTTATCACCGATATTCAGCCCCCGGATTTTGAAACACGGCTTGCAATCCTTCGCCGCAAGGTAACTCAGGAAAATCTTGACGTCAGCGATGAAGTTCTCGGTCTTGTTGCGGAACGGGTTTATTCCAACATCCGCGACCTTGAAGGCAGTCTGAACCGCGTGCTTGCTTATGCAAAATTCATCAACAAGCCCATCACCGCTTCCCTTGCCGAAAACGTCCTTAAGGATTACGTTTCCGGCAGCAAGCAACGCACCGTAACGCCGGAACTTATCCGCCGCGTTGTCTGCGATTTTTATTCGGTAAGTCCTGCCGAGATGGAAGCCGGTCGGCGCGAACGCCGCATTGCTTATCCGCGGCAGATCGCAATGTATCTTACAAGGATTCTCACCGAATCGTCTTTCCCCGAAATCGGTGCGTTCTACGGCGGGCGTCATTACTCAACCGTTATGTATGCCTGTGAACAAATCGAAAAAAGCATCGAGACCGATGCAAAACTCAAAAAGACCGTTGACGATTTAACAGAAAAAATCATGAACGGCTGATATTCTTCAATTATAAATTATGCGCATTAGCGGCAGCTTTTCGACTTTTGTTTCGGAAAGCTGTTTTTTGATCCGTCCGCTTCCAATCAATATCCGTTTGTCTTTTGAATTTCTGCTCCGTTCAATTGAAAAAAAGCTCCCCCGCACTCATGATTCGTTTCCGTTTCATGATTCCCCTTCAGCATTCAGGGGGTGCGGAGGAAGCTCGTTCTTATTGTTTTGAACTCAACTGCCGGCGGCGGGCATCTTTTGCCGTTGTGCAATTATGCCGGGCAGAATCATCCCGCCTTCGTCAATCGCATTGAACTGCGATTATTCCATGTCGTTGAGTTTCTTATAGTAGTCGTACTTATCCTTTGCTTCCTGCTCTGCGCGTGCAAACAGCGTTGCTGCCTCTTCGGGGAACTGCTGCTTGAGAGCCGCATAGCGGTTTTCGCCGAGGATGAATTCCTTGTAGTCGCCGGTTGCGGGCTTGCTGTCAAGGGTGAAGGGATTCTTGCCCTGTGCTGCGAGGTCGGGGTTATACCTGTACAGGGGCCAATAGCCGGCCTCAACAGCCCTCTTCGCTTCGTCCTGAACCTTGCTCATGCCTGCCTTGATGCCGTGGTTGATGCAGGGTGCGTAAGCAATGATGAGGGACGGTCCCTTGTAAGCTTCCGCTTCAACCATTGCCTTGAGCAGCTGAGCGGGATTTGCGCCCATGCAGACCTTTGCAACGTAAACATAGCCGTAGCTCATTGCCATCATGCCGAGATCTTTCTTCTTTGTGCGCTTACCCGCAGCGGCAAACTTTGCAACGGAGCCGGTCGGAGTTGCCTTGGAGGACTGTCCGCCGGTGTTGGAGTAAACTTCGGTGTCCATAACGAGAACGTTGACGTCTTCATCCATTGCAAGAACGTGATCGAGTCCGCCGTAACCGATATCGTATGCCCAGCCGTCGCCGCCGAAGATCCACTGGCTCTTCTTAACGAGCAGGTCGCGGAGGTCATAGATCTCCTTGCAGATCTCGTCGCACTCACAACCGCAGTTCATGCATTCTTCAGCCATCTTGACAACAGCGGGAGCTGCCTTGCGGCTGCCCTCTGCATCGTCCTTGTTTTCAAGCCATGCATTGCAGATTGACTTGACTTCATCGCCGCAGCCTTCAGCAAGCTGCCTGATGAGATCCGCAAGCCTCTCGCGGCGGTGGGTGGTTGCAAGGTTCATACCGAAGCCGAACTCTGCATTATCTTCAAAGAGGGAGTTTGCCCATGCGGGGCCGTGACCCTGCTTGTTTACGGTGTAGGGGCAGGTGGGAGCGGAACCGCCGTAAATGGAGGAACAGCCGGTTGCGTTTGCAACGATCATCCTGTCGCCGAAGAGCTGGGTAACAAGCTTTACATAGGGAGTCTCGCCGCAGCCTGCGCATGCGCCGGAGAATTCGAACATGGGCTGGAGGAACTGGCTGCCCTTGACGGTTGCCTTGTTGACGGGCAGGTCGAGGGTGGGCAGATCCATTGCGAAGTTCCAGTTATCGTTTTCAACTTTTTCGACTTCTGCAAGAGGAGCCATCTTGAGAGCCTTTGTCTTTGCGGGGCAAACATTGACGCAGCTGCCGCAGCCGGTGCAGTCATAGGGGCTGACCTGAATTCGGAAGAGCTTGCCGTCGCCGACGCCGTTCGCCTTCTTGGCAACGAAGGTTTCGGGTGCTTCGGTCTCTTCGGTCATAACGAAGGGACGGATGCTTGCATGCGGACATACAAGGGCGCACTGGTTGCACTGGATGCAGTTTTCGGGGATCCACATGGGAACTTCAACTGCGATGCCGCGCTTTTCGTACTTGGTGGTGCCGGTGGGAACATAGCCGTCGGCAGCGAGCTTGCTGACGGGCAGCTTGTCGCCCTGCTGAGCAAGGATGGGCTTGATGAAATCAACGAAATACGGATCGTCGCTGACATGCATTGCGGTTGCGCCGCTTGTTGCGGTTGCCCATGCTTCGGGGTAGTTGATTTCGGTGATGCCGGTAACGCCGATGTCGATTGCGGCATAGTTCTTCTGAACAACGTCCTCACCCTTCTTTGCGTAGCTCTTCTTTGCAGCTGCCTTCATGTAATCGATCGCCTCGTCTGCGGGGATGATTTCGGCAAGCTTGAAGAATGCGCTCTGCATGATGGTGTTGATGCGGTTGCCCATGCCGACTTCGCGGGCGAGCTTAACAGCATCCATGTTGTAGAAACGAATATGTTTCTTTGCAATGGTCTGCTTCATTGAAGCGGGAAGTTCGCGTTCCATATCCTCAACGGTCCACGGGGAGTTGAGCAGGAATACGCCGCCGTCCTTGATGCCTTCAAGAACATCGTAACGGGTGACGTAGCTTGCGTTATGGCATGCAACAAAGTCCGCACTGTCGATAAGGTAGGGGCTCTGGATGGGAGTCTTGCCGAAGCGCAGGTGGCTGATGGTCAGACCGCCGGACTTCTTGGAGTCGTATGCAAAGTAGCCCTGTGCGAACATGTTGGTGTGGTCGCCGATGATCTTGATGCTGTTCTTGTTTGCGCCGACGGTACCGTCGGAACCGAGGCCGAAGAACTTGCAGCAGATCGTGCCCTCGGGAGCGGCGTTCACAAAGTCGCCCTCGGGGAGGGAAGTATTCATAACATCGTCGATGATGCCGACGGTGAAATGGTTCTTGGGTTCATCGAGCTTAAGGTTGTCGTAAACCTGCTTGACCATGGTGGGGGTGAATTCCTTGCTGCCGAGGCCGTATCTGCCGCCGTAGCACTTGATGTCAAGCCCTGCCTCCGCAATCGCGTCAACGATGTCGAGGTAGAGAGGTTCGCCGAGGGAGCCGGGTTCCTTGGTTCTGTCAAGAACAGCGATCTTCTTGCAGGTTGCGGGGATAGCCGCAAGGAACTTGTCCGCTGCGAAGGGACGATACAGGCGGACCTTGATAAGGCCGAGCTTCTCGCCCTTTGCGTTGAGGTAGTTGATAGCTTCTTCCGCAACATCCGCGCCGCTGCCCATGATAACGAGAACGCGCTCTGCATCGGGTGCGCCGACGTAATCGAACAGGTGGTATCTCCTGCCGGTCAGATCGCCGACTTTTTCCATGTAGTATTCAACGATCTCGGGAACCTTTGCATAGTGGATGTTTGCAGCTTCACGGCCCTGGAAGTAGATGTCGGGATTCTGCGCGGTACCGGACTGATGGGGATGCTCGGGGTTGAGTGCACGCTCACGGAAACGCTTAACGGCATCGTAATCGAGCAGCTTTGCCATATCCTCGTATTCGATTTGTTCGATCTTCTGAATCTCATGAGAGGTGCGGAAGCCGTCGAAGAAATGAACGAACGGCAGGCTCGCCTTGATTGCGGAAAGATGGGTCACGAGTGCAAGATCCATAACTTCCTGTACGGAAGCGGAAGCGAGCATTGCAAAACCCGTCTGACGTGCGCCCATAACGTCACTGTGATCGCCGAAAATGGAAAGCGAATGAGCTGCGAGTGCGCGTGCCGTAACATGGAAAACGCCGGGAAGCATTTCGCCGGAGATTTTGTACATGTTGGGGATCATCAGAAGAAGACCCTGAGAAGCGGTGAATGTGGTTGTCAGTGCGCCTGCCGCAAGGGAACCGTGAACTGCGCCTGCTGCGCCGCCCTCGGACTGCATTTCCGCAATGCGGACCTTTTGACCGAAAAGATTCTTCCTGCCCTGTGCGCCCCATTCATCGGCAACTTCTGCCATGGGAGAGGACGGAGTGATGGGGTAAATAGCCGCAACATCGGAAAATGCGTATGCGACATGCGCCGCAGCGGTATTGCCATCGATAGTGACGGTCTTTGCCATAGAGATTTTATCCTCCTTGAGAATTTATTAGCCCTGCGAACCGCCGCCGCACGCAAAATGCAGCCCTGCATTTAAACACGCAAAAAATGCGGACAGAACGAAGGTTTAATGTCCAAGTCTTATTATAGCTTGCATTATAGGTTAAAACAAGGCAAAAATGCACGTTTTTTAAAGTATATTTAAATTGGGAGCAATGCCGCACGGAGTATGCGGCGCAATCGGAGCTTGCGCTGTTCTTCACACTCGGCATCGACTGAGTATCGTGTCGGCAGCCGACATTGCGAACCTGCACCGCGTTCATCACGCGGTGCAGGTTTTTTATTCCTGCGCATTCTGATGCAAAACCCAAACCTCAAAGAACACGACCGCCGGGCAAGCCGACGGTCGTATTGCTGTTTTGATGTTAGATTTGTTGAGTCTTGAGCTGAAACGCCCTCGCTGCGGAATTATTTCTTATCGATATCCGTTACCCAGCCGTGGGTATCTTCAATCCTGCCCCACTGCAAACCGGTGAGAGTGTTGTAAAGCTTCATGGTCAGTTCGCCGATGCCGTTGTTTACGGACTTGTCGCCGATCATGATATGCTTGTCGCGATATGCAAGTTCTCCGACGGGGGAGACGACTGCCGCGGTGCCGGTGCCGAATGCTTCGGTCAGCTTGCCGTTTTCGCCCGCTGCGATAAGCTCATCAACGGAAATGGGACGCTCTTCAACTTCGATGCCCATTTCGCGGGCAAGAGTCATGACGCTGCGGCGGGTGATGCCGGGCAGGATGGTGTCATGCAGGGGAGCGGTGACAAGTTTGCCGTCAATAAGGAACATCATGTTCATTGCGCCGACTTCCTGAACGTACTTGAGATGCTCGCCGTCCAGCCACAGAACCTGGCTGTAGCCTTCCTTTTCGGCCTCTGCACCTGCAAGGATGGAGCAGGCATAGTTGCCGCCGGTCTTTGCAGAGCCGGTACCGCCGCGGACTGCGCGAACGTATTTGTCTTCAACGCGGATGCGGATGGGTGCAAGGCCTGCCTTGTAGTATGCACCGCTGGGAGAGCAGATGATGTAATAGAGGTAGCTGTGCGCCGCATGCACGCCGAGAGCTTCGTCAACCGCGATCATCGTGGGACGCAGATAGAGGCTTGTGCCCGCGCTGTGGGGTACCCAGTCACGTTCAACCTGAACGAGCTGACGCATTGCCTCATAGTTGAAATCGATGTCGATTTCGGGCATGCAGAGACGCCTTGCGGAATTGTTAAGACGCTGAGCATTGTCCTTTGCACGGAACATCAGGATCCTGCCGTCGTCGGCACGATATGCCTTAAGGCCTTCGAAAATCTCCTGTGCATAGTGAAGAACGGAGCAGGAAGGATCGAGAGAAAGTCTCTGATAGGGAACGATGCGTGCATCATGCCATTCGCCGTTGTCATAGTTCATCATGAACATATGGTCGGTGAAACGTTTGCCGAACCCGAGGGAAGCTTCTTCCTCAAGGGTGGGTTTTGTTTTAAGCTCGGTTGCTTTTGTGATCTTGATATCCATTTTTGTTCCTCCTGTTTTAAAAAGAGAATTTAATGATGTTTTATTTCATGCGGCGCCGCGCAAACCGTGCGAAAAAAGCGCCGTTTGGAATCTTGTTTTGACGCGCTCAATGCATCACTTTTCGGAAAGGGGCAGGTACTCCTCACCGAGCATGCGCGGAGCGGAACGACCGTCCGTCCGTTCGATGATATCCGCAATGAACGCATCCGCTTTTTTTGTTTCAACAAGGCAGTTGAATTTTATGTTTTCGAGAAATTCAATATTCCTGACGGTTGAATTTTTGCGGACAAACCCCTCTATCCCGCCGAAGCGCGTGTAATCCGTTACGAACTCTATTTCGGCGCAGGGCGTCATTGTAACGCTGCCGGCGGCGGAAAGCGCATCCGCAGCGGATCGGCTGTATGCGCGCACAAGTCCGCCGCTGCCGAGAAGGATTCCTCCGAAATAGCGCGTCACAATGATGAGCGCGTTTTCGGTTTCGCTTCTGATAAGCGTGTCCATAATCGGCATTCCGGCGGTTCCGCCCGGCTCGCCGTCGTCCGAAAAACGGCGCAGCGGCGAAGCTCCGCGCAGGTTATACGCCCAGCAGTTATGCGTTGCATCATAATGCTTTTGGCGTATCCGTTCAAGGATCTCAAGTGCCTCCTCCTCGGTTTCAACCGGAAAAGCTCTTCCGATGAAACGCGATTTGTTAACAACAAACTCCGTTTCGGATGCCGCAGCAGGGGTTTTGAATGCTTTCAATGCCATATCGAGTTACTTTTGCGGAGTGCGCAGTGAACATCAAAGGACACTCCGCTGAAAGAATGTTTATTTTTATAAATCAGTTACGGTGCAGCGCCCGACAGAGGCGTTGAAAATCCGCCGAATCAATCCTTGTGAATCAGCCTTACAAAAGTTTTTTTGCCTTTTTTAAGGATGATTCCGTCCGCAAGTTCGGCACTGTCCAAAACCGCCTTTGTGTCCGTAACCTTTCGGTCGTTAACACTGATGCCGCCCTCGCGAACGGATCTTATTGCGGCAGAGTTGGATTTTTCAATGCCTGCAAGCACAAGCAGACGCGTTATGCTCATGCCGCTTTCTTGAATGTCCGCATCGGAAAGCGCAACGGTGGGCATATGGGTAAGGTCGCCCTTGCCGCCGAACAGCGCAAGCGCAGCTTCCTCGGCTCTTTTGGCTTCGTCCTCGCCGTGCACCTGGCTTGTTACGGTGTAAGCAAGCACGCGCTTTGCCTCGTTGATATTTGCGCCTTCCGCGCAAAGCGCTTCGATTTCGTCCATCGGCAGGAAGGTCAGCAGACTCAGGCAGGTTTTAACATCCGCATCGTTAACATTGCGGAAGTACTGGTAAAAATCATACACACTTGTGCGCTCTTTGGAAAGCCATACGGCACCCTTTTCGGTTTTGCCCATCTTCTTGCCGTCCGCCGTAGTCAAAAGGCGGGTCGTAAGAGCATATGCACGCTTGCGTTCCTTGCGGCGGATAAGATCCGCACCGCCGAGGATATTGCTCCACTGATCATCGCCGCCCATTTCAAGCTCACAGCCGTATTTGCGGTTCAGGCAGAGGAAGTCATAGCTCTGCATAAGCATGTAGCTGAATTCGAAGAAGGTCAGCCCGCGCTCGAAACGCTGTTTGTAACATTCCGCGCGAAGCATTTCGTTCACGGAGAAATGCACGGCGATATCGCGCATGAAATCCATGAAGTTGAGGTTTCGGAGCCAGTCCGCATTGTTCACGATAACAGCACCGTTTTCTCCGTCGAAGCGAACCAACCGCTCCATTTGTTTTTTGATGCCGGCAACATTGTTGTCAAGCTCTTCAACGCTGAGCAGTTTGCGCAGCTCCGTCTTTCCGGACGGATCGGCAATCATTGCCGTGCCTCCGCCGAGAAGCACGATGGGATGATGCCCGCATTTCTGCATATGCGCCATAACGCACATTGCAACATAGTGACCGACGGTGAGACTTTCCGCCGTGGGATCAAAGCCGATGTAGAACGTCAGCTTTTCTTTGCCGAGAAGTTCGCGAAGCTCCTCGGGGTGTGAGCACTGTTTAATGAAGCCGCGCTCGTTCAGAACGTCGTATGCATTGCGCCCGGGGCCTGCAACCCCGTTTGTTTTTTCGGCGCATTTGTTCTCTGTATTCTCTGTATTTTCTGAAATCATGCCGTTTGCGGCAATTTCGTTGTTCTCCATTTTATTTAAATTATCCTTTCGGTGGATTTGGTGGTTTTTGAACCGAATTTTATTTCTGTTCTTCCGCCATTTCCTTAAGAAGGTCGCCCAACCGCTTTATGCCCTCGCGAATGCGCTCCTCGGGCTCTGCGGAGAAGTTCAGGCGGAAGGTGTTCTGACCTTTGCCCGGGGTTGTGAAGAAAGGCGCACCGGGAACGAACGCAACTTTACGCTCGACCGCACGCTTGAAGATTTCGTTTGCATCCCAGCCCTCGGGAAGGGTGCACCAGATGAACAGACCGCCGACGGGCTGCTCAAAGTGAACCCATTCGGGGAAATGCTCAGCCATCGCATCGGTCATAATGCGGGCTGAGCGGGAATAAACGCCCGATATATACTCTATATGTTTCGGCATAAAGCCGCGATTGATGTATTCGGCAACGATTGCCTGATTAAGGTTCGGCGAGTGAGTATCGCTGCCCTGTTTTGCTATCGTCATTTTGCGGATGAGATCCTTGCTGCCGAAGCAGAGCGCAACGCGCAGACCGGGGGAAATCGTTTTTGAAAAACTGGTCAGAACGATAACATTATCGCTCGTGTCAAAGCTTTTGATTGTGGGCAGCTTTTCGCCGGAAAAACGGAGTGCGGCATAGGGGTCATCCTCGATTACGAGCATGTCAAACTCGGCAGCAAGCTCCGCAATGCGCCTGCGCACTTCAACGCCGGAAACCCAGCTTGTGGGGTTCTGGAAGGTGGGAATTGTGTAAAACATCACGGGCTTGTGTTCACGAACGACCGCCTCAAGCTCATCGATGTGAATTCCGTCCGGATGAAGAGGAACGGTGACAAGCTTCGCCTGCGCAACATGGAAAGTTTGCAGCGCACCGAGAAAACTCGGCTCTTCAACAAGCACAACATCACCGGGATTAATGACTGTTTTGCAAATAAGATCAAGCCCCTGCATCGAACCGGTCAGCGAAAGAACATTGTCAAGCTCGCCGTGCAGCCCGCTGTCGGGAAGAATGCTGTCGAGATATGCGCGGCGCAGCGGCAGATAGCCTTCTGTCGCACCGTACTGAAGCAAAATATCGGATTTATCTCTGAGCAGCTCATCGGTAATTGTGCGGATCTCTTCCTTCGGGAAGCACTCTTTCGCGGGATTGCCGCCGCCGAAAGAGATGATGTTCGGATCACCCAGAAGCTTGAAAAGCTCCCTGATCGCGCTGCCTGAAACGCCCTGCATACGGTTTGCTGTCTGCATAATATAATCCTCCTTGAAAATCCGTGCGGAAAAATCAAATTCGGTTTCTGCGGGAGTTCTCTGCGCCGTGTCCGCTGCCGCAGCGCTCCGTTTTGAAACCCGTGAAACGCACCTTTGTGCAAAAATATATTCGAAACCGCCCGCATTCGCCGTCCACAAGACCCCGTGCGCACGTTTTCCATGGTTACATTGTAGCCTGTTGCAACCGCGGTTGCAAATATATTTAGGATGTTTTTGTCAAAACAAGCTGCTTTTTTACGCATTAAAAAGCCTTTGCGGCCAAATATAAAATATAGCCGCATAATGCACACATGCAGGGCGTTTTTCAGTCACGGCCGAGTCAAACATCTTCCCCGTCGATCATTCGATTCAGGAACTCTTTTTGCAGCATTGCATAGTGCTTTACGCTGCGCCACTGCCGCCGTGCGCGTACTCTGACATATTCGGCGGACTTCGCTTCGCCCTCGAATCGCATTCCGAGACGCTGCATAACTCGTTCCGAGGCAGTGTTCATGCTGTCGCACCTTGCGCTTATGCGGTGCAGATTAAGGTTCATGAAGCCGAATTGAAGCATTCCCTTCGCTGCTTCGGAGGCATATCCCTTGCCCCAAAATGCTTTGTTAATCGTGTAGCCGAGTTCCGCCTGCTGCCCGTCATCGCCAAAAAACAAGCCCATACTGCCGATAAGCCGGCCCGTCGCCTTGATGCAAACGGCAAAATCAAAAATGCACCGCGGTTCCGTTATCTGCTGTGCAAGGCGGGATTGAACAAAATTCCGAACCTCCTCACGGCTTGCGGGACCCCAGTCCATGTAAATTGTATTCTCCGCATCGCCCGCATAGGCATATACCGCGTCGACGTCATCGGCGTTGAATTCGCGCAGCAGCAGACGTTCGGTTTCAAAAATTATAAAGTCAAAAGATATTTCAAAATTCATATTACCTTCATTGCTTTTTAATGCACAGTACCCCGTTATCAATGCACGCATTCAATATGTCCGAACAGGCTGTGCCGGTTTAGGCTGCGTTTCAGTCAAACGTCATTTTTAATATAAGAACCCGCTCCCAACACATGAAACATGCGGAGCGGGTTTTCATATACTTTATCCGACTGCCGGCCTTCAACCCGGATGTTTTACTTCACTCCGAACAGGCTGCGCAGCTGCATTGTATAATTCATGTCGAAGCTGCCGCAGATAAGGGTTGCGGAGGGAGTGATTTTGCCTTCCGCCGCACCCGCATCAAAGGTGCATCCGGCAAGGAGAATCGTACCGTCGTTGATGAAAGTCAATGCAAGGGTCTGACTTTCGGTTTTGATGTAGATAACGCTGTCCGAACCCTTCTCGACCATCGTCGTTGTCAATGCGGCTTCATTGGTTTTTCTTTCCGGTGCCGCACCGATCACGTTCAGGAACTTGTCCCAATTGCAGGCCGAAAAACTGATTTTAATGCCCTTAATGAAATCGATTATTTTGTTGTAAAGCTCCTGCTGCTCCGCAGGGATATTTGCAGCATCAAACTCCAGAGGGTTGCCGTTGGGGTTTGAATAGCTTGTTTTAACCGTAATGCCGGTGATCGGGGTCGTTCCCGCCTGAATTCCGGCAAAGAGCTCGTTAAGGGATTTCATATCATCGTTCATCTGAGGAGTTTTTGTTGAAGGCGCAGGAACGGGCGTGTTGGAGGGAGCGGTTCTGTTTTCGCCGCTGCCGCCGTTGTTGTTGCCGCTGCCGTTGTTCTTGTTGTTGTTATTCTTTTTGCCGCTGCAGCCCGCAAAGGCGAACAGCATCACGACTGCCAGCGCGAACGCGGCGATTCTTGCGATTTTGGAATATTTTTTCATGTTTTTTCCTTTCACTCTTTCGGGCCGCAGCGTTCCGCGCATTCGGAACGCATGTTCCTGAATTTCGACTGAAATGCGGCAGAAGTCCGCAGCTTGTATTTTCCGGGAAGCTCAGCCCTTCGGCTTTGCTTTCCGTCAATCTAATAATAGCACATATCTCCGCCGAACCGCAAGCCCCAAATTGCTAATTTTTACGAATTCTTTGCGGCAAATTGTGTACAGATATTTAAAATCATGCTTTCGCCGTTCAATAGTCCCGTTTCTTCATCAGTTCCTTTCGAATGTAGCGGAAAACTTTTTTCTCCCCGTCGTCACGAAGCATCACAAGCAGTTTTTCAAGCAAAGCCGCCGTTTCCGGATGCATTGCGTTTTTTGCGTTTCCGCGCATAAAATAATCGTACGGGTCGCTCGAAGTGTACGCTTTCCCCTTATAGGTTTTGCACGCCCCCACTCTGTCACAGAACATTTCAACAACATACCGAAGCGGCATTTTAACCGGAGACATGCGCTTTGTTATCGGGCTGTAATCCGTCCAGTACTCAAAATGGTGCTTGTTGCGCCCTTTATGGTGCATCCACGCAAATGAGCAGCCGTATTCTGCGCGTTCAAGTTCGTTCGGGCTGCGTGTCCCGTCATAATGCCTTGCGCTCGGAATAAATTCCGAGGGCGAAAATTTTGACAAGTCATGTTTGATTCCCTGCCACGGTATGCCTGCCAAAACGCAATGGCGGAACACCGCACGGCGATGCCGCAAAACCGTGCGGAGATGCTTGAAAGGATGTGATTGCGATTTCATTTTTACCCCTCTTTTCGCAATTTTTTATTCACTTATTATCACTGTTTTTGTTTTCGGATTTTTCGATTCTGCCCGCTTTGTCCGCAGCTGCCGTTTCGCCCGTTTCGGTTTTTGTCTCTTTGGTTCTCAGCCTTCCGGAGCCGGACGAAGCTTTATTTTTTTTCTTTTTAAAGCTGCGGCGAACATGCCCGCGCAGATCGTATTTCACGCCGGGCACGGTGTCGATGATCGGAACCCCTCGCTGCCTTGCGCGTTCGTTTGTCCAGTCCGCAAGCAGACGATAAAGCACCGCCGTGACAGGAACGGCAAAAATAAGGCCTGCAATGCCGAACAAGCCGCTGCCCAGAATGACCGCTCCGAGAACCCATGCGCTTGACAGTCCAACCGCATCGCCGACCACGCGAGGATAAACAAGGTTGTTGTCAATCTGTTGTATTATGATAATCATTATCACAAAATACAGCACAAGTTCAGGCTTTCCGGGTGATGTCATAAGGATTATGAACGCACTCGGAATCGTGCTGAGCCACGGGCCGAGTATCGGAATCATTGCGAATACAGCAATAAACACGCTTATCATCTCCGGAAACGGCATGTTCATGATCCGCATTCCGATATAGCACAATATGCCGATTATCGTGCAGCTTGTTATCTGTCCGGCAAAATAACCGCGAAAAGTCAGGTTTGCATACGAAAAAACTTCAAGAATCCCGCTTGAATGCTTTTCATTGAAAACGCTCCTTACGAACCGCCGTGAATGTGCAAGCAGGCGGTTTTTATCAAGTATTGCGTATATGCTGAACGCAAGCGCAAGCAGAATGTCCGCAACCGTGCTTACCGCATTGAAAGTGTAACCCAAAAGCTTCGGAGCAAGATTGGTTGTGAACACTTCCACATTGTCCAGTATCTTGTTTGAAATTTCAACCGCATGCGCCGTAACTTCGTCGCTGAGATTCAATCCCTCCCAAAATTCGGTCGCCCATTTTGCCGCACTGTTGTAATATGTTTCAAAATTATCAAACAGGATTTTCACGCTGTCCGCCGCCTTCGGAATAACAATAATAAGCACGGCGGTGAGAATGCCGAACACGATAAGATAGCTCAGCACAACCGTGAGCGGAACAACGTATTTTTTGCCGGCAGCATGAGCCTTTTTGAACAGAGTTCCCTGAAGTATCGTTGCGGGAATATTGATTATGTATGCAACCATCAGTCCGCACAATATCGGCATCAAAACCGATGTCGTTCGGGAAATTACAGCTCTCACCGATGAAAAATGCTCAAGCATTTCATAAAAAGCAATGCCGACGAGAACTACAAAAAGCATCCCTCTGCCGTTTCTCCAAAGTGCGCGCAGTTTACTCAAAACCTTTCCCCCCTTTTACAATTACGGGTATTATTCTTTCATTGTGATTGTTCATCCGCAGTTGTTCCGATTTATTCGGAATCGTTTCCGTCGCTTTCGTTTTTTTCGGATTCGGCCGTCCTTTGCTCTTTCACGCAGGACTTAATATAGGATATGGTCGTTTTCAATGCCTGTTCATTCATTCCGCCGCGCATTACAACGACATCCGCCTTGTCGATATACCTGTCTATGTATTTTTCACGCATCGGCTTCACCGTTGCTTTGTACTGCTCCGAAATGCTTTCAAGAGAACGCCCGCGCTCGTTCATATCCCGTGCGATACGCCGCAGAAGGCAAATATCGCTGTCCACTTTTATGAACAGTTTCAGGTTCATTATATCACATATTCTGTCATCATAAAAAACATGGATTCCTTCGATTATCAGCACCTCCGGCGGATACATCAGCTCTTCGCTGTCGTCCCGTCTGTGTTCTGCATAGTTGTAACCCTTCCGCGTCACGGGTTTTCCGTCAATCAGCAGGCGGATATCCGCAAGCATTTCATCGAAATCAAATATTTTTGGAGAATCGTAGTTCACTTTTGTACGTTCTTCAAACGGCTTCCCGCCCTGGTCAAAATAATAGCAATCAAGCCGCATGATTTCGCACGAGCAGCTTAAACCGTCCCGTATTCTTTCGGCAAAAGTTGATTTGCCGCTGCCGCTGCCGCCGCATATTCCAACAATTATCATTTGCATCCTCCGATTCATTAATTCCGTATCTCGCATTTTCTTTCGGCGTTCCGAAGCTTCCGGCATTCATCCTTCACGCACCGCATGGGCAAAGCATCCATCCGACAGGAATTCGCGGGGGAGTCGAAACCGAATCGTTGCCGCACGCCCGGCGTTTGAGCCCGCAAGAGCCTGGGTAACGCGTCCTCCGCTGATTTTTTCACCGAAAGCATTGAACACGTCCACGGGTTTTCCGAGTTCCGGCAGCGGACTTTCATCATGGCGCGCCGTAATTTCCGCATCAAGCGCACCTTTTGCCCCGTCAGCAAGCCGAATTGCCCGCATTTCGCAGCAGCTCAGGCAGCCGCCGCAGCCTATGCATTTTTCGTAAATAATCCTGTGACCCGCAAATGCTTCATCGGCATTGTTTTTTCCCTGTTCAATTGCGCCGAAGCTGCATGCCGAATCGCAGTCCCCGCAGTCAAGGCAGGCCACACGGTCGATTATTGCGACTCTGCCGAGCAGAAATCGCTTTTCGGACGGAAGAACCTGTGTTTCGGCTCCCGCGAAAAATGTTCTGTTGTCAATTTCTCCGCGCATATGTTCCCCCGTTTGTTCAACTGTCTTTTCGTTTGCGGAACCTGTTTTCGGAAACGTTTTTTCTATTCGTTTCCCCTGTTTTTTTCAAGAACGGGTTTATCGATACGCTTCAGGCGGTAAAATGCACCCTCATAGCCGTAAAGCGGAATTTCGCAGTACAGCTCATCCACCGTATGACGGGCCTCACCCAAGGTTTTTTCTCGCCTCCGCCCTGTTTTTCCGCCTTTAACCCGAACAGTCACCGCGCTGCGCATATGTGTTGAAAACACGCATTCGAACCCAATTCTGTGCGTACTGCTCTTTGCTGTCCCAAGCTCCGCGGCCAATGCGCCGATATTCAGCCTGTATGCCGAATGCTCCCTCGGCAAAAAGTTAAAAACAGCAGCGACAGTATCGCTTCCGTTGGTCCGCGCAAATGCAATGACGGAATTTTCGCAATCATCCGCGCTCAGCCAGCGGAAACCCTGCCAACCTTCATCCTCGCGATGCAGTGCAGGCGTGCCGCGGTAAAACCAATTCAGTGCGCATGAAAATTCCTGCATTGCCGCATGAGCGGGATAGTCCAAAAGAAACCAGTCCAACGGCTTTTTAAAATCCCACTCTATAAACTGCCCGAACTCATTCCCCATAAAATTGAGTTTCTTGCCCGGATGCGCGAGTTGATATGCAAAAAGAAGCCGCAGCTGTTCAAACTTTTGTTCGTAACTGCCCTTCATGCGGTTTATCAGGGAAAATTTGCCGTGAACAACCTCATCATGCGAAAACGGCAGCACATGCTTTTCGGAAAACGCATATACCATCGGGAAAGTCAGCTTTTCGTGCATGGTTCGTTTTTCCGCCGCATCCGCGCTGAAATACTTCAGAGTATCGTTCATGAACCCCATGTTCCATTTAAAGTCGAAGCCCAACCCTCCGAACGCAACCGGTTCGGTAAGTTTCGGAAAAGCCGAACTTTCCTCCGCAATCATAAGCGTGTTCGGGCACTCTCTGTGCACGGCAGCGTTCAGCTTTTTAATGAACTCTATCGCTTCAAGGTTTTCTCTGCCGCCGAAACGGTTCGGGAGCCATTCATCCCTGCAAAAATCATGGTAGAGCATACAGCTCACAGCATCGACCCTCAGACCGTCAAAATGGAATTCGCGCAGCCAATACAAAGCGTTCGAAATCAGGAAGCTCACAACCTCGCTTCGCCCGTAATCAAACAGCAGCGTCCCCCATTGCGGCATCTCGGCGCGGAGCGGTTCTGCGGGTTCGAACAATGTTCCTCCGTCAAATCTGCGCAATCCGCTCTCATCCTTTGTGAAATGCGCCGGAACCCAGTCCATTATAACCCCAATGCCGCATTTATGCGCATAATCCACAAGCTCCGCAAGCTGTTCGGGCGCACCGTAACGCGCCGTGACCGCATAATAGCCCGTGACCTGATAACCCCAGCTGTCATCCAGCGGGTGTTCGGCAAGCGGCAAAAGCTCAATATGCGTATACCCCATTCTTACGCAGTAATCGACGAGTTCGCGTCCCAATTCAGAGTAGTTCATGCCCTGTTTCCACGAGCCGGCGTGAACCTCGTATATGTTTATCGGTTCGGTGAAAAGATTCCTCTGCGCACGGAGTTTAAGATATTCGCCGTCGGTCCACACATTCCTGGGAATGCCGTGAAGCACGCTTGCCGTTCCCGGCCGAAGTTCCGAACGGAATGCGAACGGGTCGGATTTAAGCACCGTTTGCCCGTCCCTGCCGGTAATTGCAAACTTGTATCTGTCGCCCTTTCCTGCCTCCGCAATACGGCAGCTCCAACAGCCCGTTTCTCCGAATTTTTCCATCGGATTTGCGCCCTGTTTCCAATTGTTGAAATCGCCCACAACGGATATTCGAACCGCATTCGGTGCAAAAACGGAGAATTCCCAATATCGGATGCCTCCGGTGTTCCGCTCGTGCGCACCCAACGCGCGATAAGCATATGCATTTTCGCCGTGATTAAAAAGATAGACTGCCGTTTCGTCCATTTCAGCTCCTAACTTACAGGGTTCAGCCTTCGCCGCGCCCTGCATTTCCGTTCAGCTATTTTCCGACACAGAACCGTTCAAAAATGCGATCAAGAAGCTCCTCCGAAACTTCCCTGCCGCTTATTTCGCCGAGGCAGTGCAGCGCATTCCCGACCGATTCCGCAACAAGCTCGGTCTGCGGAAGAAGCATTTCGGCCGCATTCCCGCCTTTGGAAAAGAGTTCCGCCGCCTCACAAAGTTCCGCACAAGCCGCACTCAGGCACTCGATATGCCTTTCATTCGTCACAATGGCACGCCCCTCGGAAAGCCCGACCGCCTCCGCAATTCGGTGTTTCAGCTCATCCAGTCCGAAACCCGTGCGGCAGCTGATTCGGCTTATGCTCCCGACATTTTCGGGCGCAATATTTTTCAGCTTTTCAGCCGCCGTCCCGCAATCCGACAGATCACATTTGTTTATTACGAAAATTATATTTCGGCAATTCATGCCGAAAACTTTTTGAGCGAGTCTCTCATCCTCCTGCGTTATGCCCGCCGAACCGTCAAACAGCAGCAGCACACATTCTGCGGAAGCGGCTTCGTGCAGAGCGCGTTCAATTCCGATTTTTTCAACCGCATCGCCGGTTTCGTGAATGCCCGCCGTATCGGCAATGCGAACAGGCAAACCGAGCAAATCGATTTTCTCTTCCAAAACATCGCGTGTTGTGCCCGCAATGTTTGTAACGATTGCACGTTCCGCATTCATCAGTGCATTTAGGAGGCTGGATTTTCCGACATTCGGCCTTCCGAGAATGGCAAGCTTTGCCCCCTCGCGTATAATTTTATTGCAATTCCCGTTGTCAATCAAGTCCCTTATGCGGGAAATTGCCGAATTCAGCACCTCCGGCGCAGCCGAAAGCACCTCATCCTCCATTTCCTCCGGGTAATCCATTGCTGCCGCAAGTTCGCTTGCAAAATCAAGCAGCTTTTCTTCAATTGCGCCGATTCTCCTGCTCAATCCGCCCTCGAGCTGCTCCAACGCCGCACTCGCTCCGCGCCGCGTTTCTGCATTTATCAAATCCATCACCGCATCCGCCTGAACAAGATCCATCTTTCCGTTCAAAAAGGCACGTTTTGTGAATTCACCCGCTTCCGCAAGCCGCATCCCCCGCCGTGTCAGTGCGCGCGATACAGCCGAAACGACGGAATAGGAGCCGTGCAGATTGAGCTCAAACATATCTTCACCAGTGTAGGAATGCGGTGCACGGAAATAAACCGCCATAGCTTCGTCAAGCACGGCCAATGCACCCGCATCGTTTTCCTTCCGTTCTTCGCCCTGTCCGCCGTCGGGTTCAATTCTGTCGGTTATTTTGCCGTAATTCAGCTGCCGATGTTCGATTCTGCCCGAAAAAATCTCCCTGAGAACGGGCAAAACACCGCTTCCGCTTGCCCGAATTACAGCAATCGCACCGCCCACCGGGGTGGACAGTGCGAAAATATTATCATTGCATGTGTTAATTTTTTTCATGCCTTCAATGCTGCCAAAACGAGTTTACCGTGTTTATGCCTTGTCGCGGGGACGCTGCGGTCTTCTGCCGCGCTTCGGCGCAACAACAACCCTGCGATTCGGCTCTTCGCCCTCGCTGTGGGTGGTAACATAGGGGTTGTTCTGCAAAGCGGAATGCAGAATCCTGCGCTCATAGGGATTCATGGCTTCAAGGGTTCTCGGCCTGCCCGTTGATTTAACCTGCGCCGCAACGCGCCTTGCAAGACGGATAAGGGTTTCTTCACGCTTTTCACGGTAGTCCTCGGTGTTGATGGTAACGCGTGTATAGCCGTCCACCTTGCGATTGCGGTTAATAACAAGCCCTGTCAGATACTGAATTGCATCCAAAGTCTCGCCGCGGTGACCGATAAGAACGCCCATTGTGTCGCTGTCAATACGCAGCCTTATGGCATCCTCTTCCCTTGCCGCAAGCACCTTTCCGCTTATGCCCATTTTTTCGATAAGTTCCGTCACAAATTGAGCCGCAGGTTCACCCTCGGCGGCCTCCTCGGTGTAATTCACGGGAGGTTCTTTAACGGCTTCGGGCGCGGGCTCTTCCTCGCGGTTCTGCCTTTGCGGACGGCTGCGATTGCCGCGGCTGTCACGGTTTGCACGATTGTTTCTTTCGTATTTTTCGTTCCTTTCGGGTTTGGCGGCGAACTCGTCCTCCGCCCTGTTCACTGTTTCGGGAACATCGTACTTTGCATTTTCATCACACGCTTCCGCTGCGGCGATTCCCGTTCCGACCGGCATATCCGTTTCCGGAATTTCGGGTTCGATAATCTCTTTGCGTGTTTCTTCCACGCCCTCTGCAATTGCTGTCACGGTTTCTCTGTCTTCTCTGCGGCGGTTGTCGCGATTCTCGCGGTTGTCACGTCCGCTGCGGTTATCGCGGTTTCCGCGCCTTTCGGTGCGTTCGCGGCGTTCGCGGGCAAGTTCCGCCGTGAAATCGGGAACAACGACTTCCTCGGCGGGTTTTTCCGTCAACTCAACGATTGCAGGTTTTGCACCGATGCCGAGAAGACCTTTTGTTCCGTGTTGAATAACATTTATTGTGACCTCGTCGATTGACAGGCCGAGCTGCTGAAGACCGCTGAAGATGGCTGCATCAACGGATTTTCCCGTTGCTTGGATTGAACGCATGTGTTTTACCTTGAAGCATCTGCGCACTCGGTGCTGTACGCACGGTGTGCCGCAGTGCTGCCGCGCCTGTTTGTGCGGCATATCCTTTCGTTATTTGTGTTTTAATTTGTTTTCACACGGGCGGACGGGAAAGACGCCGTCATAATATGCTGCTCTGCCCGATAAAATCCGAAGTTTGCTGCGGCGTTTCGCTGCTTTCGTGCAATTCGGACGGAGTTCGACAACCTGCGGAAGTCCGAAAAGAACGATGCGGTACGCAGTCCCGCCGCCGGAACCGCGCACCGATTAAGTGAATTTTATTTTGCTTTTGAAGGTTTTGCGGAAGAAACTTCATCCGCATTTTCCTTTTTGCTCATGATAAGGTTCGTGAGCTGGGACGTGATAATCTGAAGCACGCTGCTGAGAACCCAATAGAGCGAGAATGCCGAGGTGGAGCTCAAGCATACAAAGAAGCTCATTATCGGGAACAGCCACAGCATGAAATTCATGCTTTGCTGCTGCTGAGCGGCACCGGGGTTCAGCTTCTTGGACTGGCGCATTGAGAGCCACGCCGAAAGCAGCTGGAAGCCGGTTGCAAGCACGGGCAGGATGAACCATCCGTTATTGTTTCCGTGCTGATATTTTTTCATCAGGTTATCGTATTTTTCAACGGCCGTGTCCGTCGGCAGCAGATCCATGCTGCTCGAGCCGAATTCACCGGTTGCAAGTCCGGCCTCAACAAGTTTTTTCCAAATCACTTTGCCTTCAATCTTATTGCCGGCCGAATCGGTGTACCCGGTGTGGAAAAGCTTAAGATTGCCTATGTTGTTTGCTTTTGTGCACGCACAGGTCGAAGAATTGCCGTAAGTTTTAACGGTTTTCGCAGGCGTGACGACAGGCGCAAAGCCGCTGTCCGGCTGCCAGATGTTCGTAATCCAGAGGAAGCTGTAGCTGTCGAAAGTCTCCTGCGCTTTTTCCTCGTTAACGATCGTTTCGTATGTGAGCCGAACGGTCTGTTCATAGCCCCAAAAGCGGAATGCTGCAAGGAAGCAGAAGAAAAGCGGAAGCGTCAGCAGCAGAGGAAGACAGCTTGAAAGCATACCGATGCCGTTTTCCCGCATGAGTTTGTTCTGCTCCATGCTGAGTTTTTGCGGATTGTCGGCATATTTCTTTTTCAGTTTTTCAATTTCGGGCTGAATCTTTGCCTGTTTGCGCTGATTTTTGCGATTGTTGATATCGGGAAGGATCTGAATTATGCGCAAAGCAAGCGTAACGATAAATATCGTAAGAAAATAATTGTTGCCAAGCACGCTGTAGAGCCAACGAAGCAAATCAAAAAACCACTCGGTAAGGAAGAAATCGTTAATCATTTTCTGTTATTTTATCCTTTCTGTCCGTCAGTCTGCGGCACTTATTTTTCCGATACCGTACGTTTTGCGTACAGGTCTCCCCTTTTTCGGCCGCACCGCCCGATTCCGTTTCGTTCGCCGCCGCCTTCCGGCAACGAAAAAAACGCATCAGATTAAGCTTTTTTTCGGATGTCTTATTCGGAACGGGATCATATCCGCCCTTTGAAAACGGGTTGCAGCGCATTATGCGCCAAACCGCAAGGAATAACCCCTTGAACGCTCCGTGTATTCTCAAAGCATCGATTGCATACTGAGAGCAGCTCGGCGTATACCGACAGCACGGACCGCTGCGCGGCGAAACAAACAGCTGATAGCTTTTTATAAGCTGAATAAACAGCCGTGCGGGTAAACTCAGCCGTTCGCGTTCGGAATCATTTTCGCGCCCCCATGAGTTCATGTCGGGTTCCCGCCGCAATTTTCGTTATCGCTTTCCTTCGTTTCCGCCTCCGCATCGCTTGCCCGCTGTTTTTCCTTCTCCTGCGGTGGGTTCGTATTTAAGTACCCCGCCCGTTTGAGAGAATATCTCATTGAGCTGCGAATGTCCGGAAGCTTTTCGTCAACTATCGGCTGTCTCGCAATAAAAATAAGCCTGCATCCCGGCTTTATGCAGGGAATAAGCGGGGTCACAGCCTCACGCATACGGCGTTTTGTTTTATTACGAACAACAGCGTTGCCGATTTTTTTACTCACGGAAAAACCGATTTTGACTTCGCCCTGTCTGCCCTTGGCATAAATCAAAACCACGCTCCGCCCCCCGACCGATTTCCCGATGCGATAGGTTCTGCGGAACTCCTTATTTCGTTTGAGAGAATAGCAACGCTTCACTTTCAGTTTTCAGATTATCACGCATATGCCGACCGATTCGTTTTTGCCGAGGAAGCACTGAATACACATCAAAATACAGATTTTAGCAAAAACTCTTAAAAATCAGCGTTTGTTCAGTTAGTCTGTCGTTTTTTCAGGCAATACCGCACATCAAAACATATATTAAAACCGTATGCTGCGCAGCGCAATCCGGTGCCGCCGCGCGACATATTTTATATTGTTATTGTTCGGGTGCCGAGTGCTTTTCCGTTTGTTCCGTTAAAACTCAAAGACCGTTCAAAACAGCGTTTCCGCAGCAATTCAATGGCTTTGTGAAAATCACGCGCAAGCAAAGCTCCTCAACACAAAACCAACCGAAAACACACCGAACGCCTGCCGCCTCATCGGAGCACAGTTGTTCAAAATGTTAATGAACTTACGAAATGATACCGCCTCGGGTGCGGCACAGCCGCACACCGAGTCCGCTCCGCCGTACGGGCGAACATATTAAGCGGGATCTTCGCCGGAAAAAGCTCTTGTAAAAAGCCTTTGTGAGCAGTGTTCGCAGCAGGCTGCCCGGTTAAATCCGCCGCAGGCTGCAAACCGTTTTTCCTCGTTTGAGGTCTCAAAAAAGCGAGCCTGCCGAAAAGCAAGTCACGCATTCGCGCATGTTTTGCTTAAAAGTCGGAAGTTCAATCCCCCGCATTGGGCAAAAACACGGCGCAAATCATAGAAAAGGCTTATGCAGACAGTTTCTTCCTGCCCTTGCTGCGCCTGCGTGCGAGCACGTTGCGGCCGTTGGCGGTGCTCATGCGCTTGCGGAAACCGTGAACCTTTTTCCTCTGCCTAACTTTGGGCTGAAAAGTCATCTTCATAGTATACAGTACCTCTTTCTTGCTTATTTACAAGGGAATATCGCAATCTGTCCGACCCACGCTCAAAGGAGCATTTTCGGCGAAAAAAATTTCCGCTCGGCAGATTTCCGAAGAAAACCCCATAGTGTCACAATTAGTTATTATAGCCGCAATGCCCCCGTTTTGTCAAGCCCGAATTCGCACATCCGAGCCTGTTTTTATTTTATTTTTGCAATATATTATCATCTTTTTATTTGTCTCATCATGCAGCATTCCTCAACCCGTTCCGTTCGGCCGCGTTTGCTTCCCGCCTTGCTTAAACTCCCGATTTTGTTCCGCACAGCCGCACTGCGTTCGCTTTCATACGCACAGGCGGCTGCATTTTGTTTTGATAATATAATTTTTCAAAGGTTTTTTTCTCTTTTCATTCCCGTTTCGATATGCTATAATTTAAATGTCAGAAAATGCGCGGGTTTCTTCGTCGGTTTGACGATCGGCCTGCGCGAAACAAACACAAAGGAGATTTACCATGCCTGTTAATCTTAAAGGGCGTTCCCTGCTTACCCTCAAGGATTTCACTCCCGATGAAATCCGTTATCTTCTCAACCTTGCCGCCGACCTTAAGGCAAAAAAGCGTGCCGGTATTCCCGGTGATCTGCTTGCAGGCAAGAACATCGTTCTTCTTTTCGAAAAAACTTCCACCCGCACCCGCTGCGCATTCGAGGTTGCCGCGCTTGACGAAGGCGCACATGTAACCTTCCTTTCCAACAGCCAGATGGGCAAAAAGGAATCCCTTGAGGACACCGCAAAGGTTCTCGGCCGTTTCTATGACGGCATTGAATTCCGCGGTTTCAAGCAGGAGACCGTTGAGCTGCTCGCAAAGCATTCGGGCGTTCCCGTATGGAACGGCCTCACCGACCTGTATCATCCCACTCAGGTTCTTGCAGACTGCCTCACCATCATGGAAAACATCGCCAAGCCCCTCAACAAGGTCAAGCTCGTTTATGTCGGTGATGCACGCAACAACATGGGCAACTCCCTCATGATCATCTCCGCAAAACTCGGTATGCACTTTGTCGGCATCGCTCCCAAGGCTCTCTTCCCCGAGGATCATCTTGTTGAAGAAATGCGCGAGCTTGCAAAGACCACCGGCGCAAAGATCGAATTCTCCGAAGATATCGCTGCTGTTGACGGTGCGGACGCTATCTACACCGACGTTTGGGTTTCCATGGGCGAAGAGGCTCAGTTCGAAGAGCGCATCAAGCTCCTCACCCCCTACCGCGTAACCATGGACATGATGAACATGACCCATAACCCCGACTGCATCTTCCTCCACTGCCTGCCCAGCTTCCACGATCTTGAAACCTCCGTCGGCAGAGAGATTTACGAAAAGTACGGCGTTGCAGAACAGGAAGTTACCGACGAAGTATTCCGCGCTCCCTGCTCCAAGGTATTCGACGAAGCCGAAAACCGCATGCACACCATCAAGGCCGTTATGGTCGCAACCGCAGGCAGATAAGCTTTGCCCTGCCGTTCGGCAATTCGGATTCCGCGCCTGATTTTGTTTTGCGCTTCAACTGAATCCGATTGAATAACAAAACACGCTGCATCCTTTTTCGGGTGCAGCGTTTTTGTGTTTGCTGTGTTTGCGCCGTTATATTGACGTGCGGTTCGGCTCAGCAGTCAAGGTAAAAGATAATATCGCTCTTGCCTTCCTGCGCCGTGCCGCGATAGATTTCCGTGTCAAATCCGCCGATGCGGAACCCGCATTTCAGGTAAAAAAGACATGCACCGAGATTATTGTCCTGTGCAATGACGTAAATCCCGCGATACCCCTTTTCCCGCGCAAGCTCTTTCGCGCGTTCGATAAGCTTCATTCCGATGCCGCGGCCCCGTGCCGCCGCGCTGACCTTCAGGTCACAGAGGTACATATACTTAAAGAAGCCTTCCTGCATTACCGCAAGTCCGATACAGTTTTCCGCATCGGCACCGCTTGCCGCGCCGCGAATGCTCTCATCATCGCATTCACCGTCATACGCGCCGATAAAAGTGGAGTTTTCACTCATTTGTTCAAAATCATAATGCTCGTCCGGAAAGCGCATTTCAGAAGCGTTCTCCGGTGCAAAAAGCTCCGTTTCCCAACTCCATTTTCCGTCCGAATATTTCGGAATCAGCCGCCCGAACAGTTTAAACGGCTCATTCGGAAGATTTATGTCCTTCGAATGCTGCGCGTCAATCAATCTTGTTACTGTCATTCAGTTCTCGTCTCCTGTGCTTATCTCCGTCCCGCCCCACTCAACAACGGTAAAACCGCAGCGTTCGGGTGCGGTCAGCGCCTGCTCTGCAATGTCAACAAATGCATCGGATCTCTGCCACGCCATGAAAACACGAATCACGGTATCGGGCGCAGGCTCAACTTCAAGCTTTGCAGCCTGTGTGCAGCAATCGGCTTGGAATGAAATCACATTGTACGGATTCTGTTCCATAAGCGGCAGCCAGAAGACGATGAATTCGTTTGCCTCGCGTCGATTGAGGCCCAATTTTTCAAGCGCAGTTTCAAGGAATGCAGCCGTATCGCCGCCCTTTACGCAGAAGCCCTTTGAAAAATCAAACCGCGCATTCGTTTCCCCCTCCCAATAGAGGTAATTGTATTCCGTGCCGTTTTCATCGGTCAGCACTCCGTTCGGGGAAGCTTTCACGCGCCACCCGTTTTTGTATTTCGGATATGTGCATGTCAGCGCACCGTCAAGGTCAAGATTCACATAAACATCCGTTTTCGTTTCGGGATAGAGGTAAACAACGGGCTTGTAGGCAACATACGGATCTGGTATCCAATCGCTCGGCTCAACGGACAGAACATCCGCTTCGTGACGCTCGGTTTCACTGTCCGCACAGTAGTTTTCCACCCTGCATATAACATGATCGCCGACGCAGTATTCGTCCGAAAGCCTGCCGTTAAGCTTCAGTTCGTAGGGCGCGGGGATAACGGGACTTGTAAAGAAACAATCCGCATATATTCTTGTAATTATAACGTGGCCGGTCGAATCCTTTTCGATTTTTTCGGCCGTTGATTTGTTCAGCCATTCCCCATCAAAGTCTCTGTTCCTCAAATCGTCCGCATTTTTCCAGCTTATTGCGTTTATCTGCGCGGGATAAGTTTCGCTTATGCCGCCTCTGTACGTCACCTGCACAACCGTCCCGACATTAAATCCGATCCGTTCAAGATTGCCTGTGCCGAATTGAATTTTATCGCTGCTTGCGGCTTCCGCCGTGCCCGCAGCGGGACGAACCGTAACAACGCTTCCGTTAATCTCCGTAATTTCCGCATCAAAAACATGCTCAATGCCCTCTGCTTCCTCTGCCCAAAGCTCATCAAGCGTTTTTTTAAGATCCTTTCCGAAATAAACCTTTGTTTTTTCGTATGTTCCGCCGGCGTAAAACTTTTTCCATTTAACAATGCGGTATGTCAGCGCCGCATATTCCCGCGTTCCGCCGTCGTCGAGTGCCTCCTTCGGGATCGGCACAGCCAAAACGGCAGCAGCGAGCACCGCAAATATGATTATGAATATCCAAACCCTTTTTGTCTTCATTCCTAATTCCTCCTTCCTAATTTCTAATTCCCTTCCTGAAGTTATAATAGCATATACAATTCGGAACGTCAATCAAATGATTCGAAAATACCCCATTGAAGACTGTTTTCAAAATTTAAGCACCGAACCCTGCGATTCGGTGCTTCTGTTCTATTCATTGGTCTGCTCCGGAAGCAGACACAGTTCCCCGCTGTCAACTTCAAACCGTTCTATGTCCACTCCGGTATAGTAATGCCGCAAAATCTCATCGAAACTGCTGCCGTTTTTTGCCATTGCATTTGCGCCGCACTGGCTCATGCCGACGCCGTGCCCAAAGCCGAAGCAGGTGATTTTAACATTCGACTGCGTGATTGAAAACTTAACATTGGTGCTGCGGAGTTTGAGTGCGTTCCTGAGCTGCTGCCCGGTAACAACGGTGCCGCCCAAACGAATCAGCTGAATCCGCCCGCTCTCCGTGCGCTGCCAAACGTCAACATCCTTTGCGGGGTCGGACATTTGCGCATCGGGAAAAGCCGAATTCACTTTGCTGATAAACTCAGCCGTCGTGTAGCATTTTTCCGAAGTAAACTCCGGCGAATCCTCTTCCCCGCCGCTCTCAACCGAAACAAGATAGGGCAGAGCAACAGCGAATACAGCCTCGCAGTTTTCCGTTCGTCCGCCGGAGGAAGAATGGTACAATGCAGTCACCAGTTCTCCGCCGCTTGTCAGAACAAGCCCTTCCGTTTCATGCACGGCGGCTTCAATGCGTGCATAATAGTTTTCAAACGAGCTGCCCCAGCGTTCCCGCAGCTGTTCCGTGGTCAGAAAAGCTTGGCAGCAGGCATAGTCCGTGCAGATGGTATGTCCGCTTTTGCAGCGAAGCTCACCCGTCAGGTGCTTCATCGCAAAGGTTCGGGCCGCAACAGCCTGCGCTTTCAATGCTTCCTTTTCATACGTTGCGGGCATCTCCGCCGCAGTGACATGAATGATGTAGTCCTCCGTATCCATCGGAACGACCTCCTCACCGTTCCAAACTCCGATTCCGTTTGCCGAAGGTATCGTTTCATACTTTTCGCCTGCGAGAAGATTCAAACCGCTCACAATGTCGGGCATCAGATCAAGACCCGCATTTACGCTGCCTGCCGTGCGCGGCGCCGGGACTCGTCCCCCGACGGACACGGCGGAAAGAACTGCGGTCGATAAGCCGACAATTCCCGCCGCAAGCAGCATTCCGATCGTTTTCTTCATGTTCATGTCACATTGTTATGCGGTTCTTTACAAGATTATTACATTTAAATTCGCGTAAACCTATTGAATACCGAGGCCTCTGCGTTGTATAATATAGCTGTGAAAGGGTATGCGAAGCTTTTCATGCGCGGCAGCTGATTTTCAAAGCAAACGACCCTTTACACCATTCATTACATGAAAGAGAGGAAGAAATATGCTGCTGAACACAATGCTTCTGCTGTCCGGCGGAGATTTTTTCAGCCGTTGGCTTGAAGGCTGGAACCTCGGCGGGCTGATACTCGTGCTTATCGGCGCGGCTTTGATAATCATCGAAATGCTGATCCCGGGATTCGGCATTGCAGGCATATCGGGCGCGGCAGCCGTGATTGCAGGGCTTATCATAGGTTCGAACGACCCAATATCCGCGCTGTTCTCGGTTGCAATACTTGTTGTAATTCTCAGCATCGCCGCGGTCATAATATTCAAAGTTGTTTTCGGCAAACGGAAAAACGGCAAAAACTCCCGTATCGTGCTTAACGAAAGCATTGCAGCGGAAGCGACCGACCGCGTGACCGCCGAATCAGCCGAGCTCATCGGCAAACAGGGGATTGCGCTCACTGCGCTGCGGCCGAGCGGTGCTGCACTTATCAACGGAAAACGTTACGATGTGCTTGCCGACGGTGAATTCATTGCAAAAGATGAACCGATCGTTGTTTGTGCCGTTGAAGGTCTGCGCATCAGCGTTCGACGCCCGAACGAAGCGGAATGATTCATCGTCCTTGACTCCGGAGCGGAGTTTTATCCACACTCAATGAAAAAGAAACTTAATGACGACAAAAAAGAGAACAAGCGGCCGTTTTTCTATTCTCAGTTTTATGACGCATCGGATATTGAAGCGGCAAGCAAAAATGCATATAACACCGAAATGAGCAGCAAAGAGCTGAACAGGCGGCGCAAGCGGGACTGGATCTTTCTTCTTATCGGCGTACCTGCATTCATCGCACTGCTGTATCTTATCGCCTTAGCTTTGCGCTGAGCCGGAAAGGGCTGCCGCCGATGCCGCAAACGGTATCGCACCGCAGCCATATATTCCGGAACAGTATTTGAACAGTATTTATTTGAAAGGAAAATACAAAAATGAACGCACTGAACCTTATTCAATTCGAAAACTCTTTGGTTTTCGCCGATGCCCCCGCAGCCGGCATGTCTGTCGGCGCAATCATCGGCATCATAATCGGCGCAGTCATCCTGCTGATATTCTTCTTCTCCTTCTTCCCCGTCGGGCTTGCGATTTCGGCAGGAGCATCGGGGGTTCATGTCGGGCTTTTTCAGCTTGTCGGTATGCGTATCCGCAAAGTAAACCCGCATCGCATTGTTGAACCGCTCATCAAGGCAACGAAGGCAGGGCTTGATTTAAATCTGAACAAGATGGAAGCGCATTACCTTGCGGGCGGCAATGTTGACCGCGTTGTGAATGCGCTCATCGCCTCCCAGCGTGCGGGCATCGCACTTGATTTTGAAAAGGCATGCGCAATTGACCTTGCGGGCAGGGATGTTCTGACCGCAGTTCAAATGAGCGTCAGTCCCAAAGTTATCGAAACACCCGTTATCGCCGCAATTGCAAAGGACGGCATTGAGCTCCGCGCAAAGGCAAAAGTCACCGTTCGCGTCAATATCGACCGTCTTGTCGGCGGTGCAGGCGAAGAAACGATCATTGCCCGCGTCGGCGAAGGCATTGTTACCACCATCGGTTCTTCCGTCAGCCACAAGGATGTTCTTGAAAACCCCGACTCCATCTCTCAAACCGTTTTGAACAAGGGTTTGGACAGCGGCACGGCATTTGAAATACTCTCCATTGATATTGCGGATGTTGATGTCGGCGTGAACGTCGGCGCAAAGCTTCAGATCGACCAGGCGGAAGCCGATAAGCGCATTGCACAGGCAAAAGCAGAGGAACGCCGCGCAATGGCGGTTGCACAGGAGCAGGAGAACAAGGCGGAGGTTGCAGGTATGCGCGCCCGCGTTATCGAGGCCGAAGCACAGGTTCCCCTTGCAATGGCTGAAGCGTTCCGCAGCGGCAATCTCGGCATCATGGATTACTATAAAATGAAGAATCTTGCCGCCGACACCGAAATGCGCGAATCCATCGGAAAAACCACCGCAGGTTCCGCCGACGTTAAATAAACAGTCAAAATGCACCCGTTTCCGCGGCTGTCATGCAGTTGCGGAAACGGTCGGCAATCGATTTAACGAAATTTAATTAACGGAATCAAACAAACAGAATCCAAACGTATCGAAAGGAGGCAGCCATGCAGCTGTTGATATTCATTGCGGCAATCGGCTTCTTTGTTCTCAGAATTCTTGCGTCAAGCAAGAAAAAGCAGCCCGAAACCGCTGAAAACGGTGCTGCGAATCGGTTTGCCGAAAACGAATCGGACGAATTCGCCTTCGGAACGGGTTTTGCGCAGGGGAAACCGAAGCCTGCCGCACAGAACCGAACCGAGGGCAGAGCATACAGTGCATCCGACTCCTATTGCAGCACGGCAAACTGCACCGGCGGCAGCATTCACGAAGGTACTCATGAGGGCGAAGTTCGCGCTCCGCGCTCCCCGTCCGGAACCGGCGGCGGAAACATGCGCAGCAATGCATCCTCCGGCAAAAAAACCGCAGCAAGCCAAACGGCAAAGAAAACTGCGGCACGGCAGCCCGCCGCCGCAGTCCGACCCGATGATGATCCCGCATATGAGCAAAAACAACCGGTTGAAGGCACAAAAAAAGTGCAGAGCGGAGCGGACAGGCTGCTTAAAGCCATCTCGGCTCAGCCCGCAGTTACCCAGGGCATTATCTGGAATGAGATTCTTTCCGCACCCGCCGCGGCAAGAGATTCGGATTGATACAGCAGACTTTTAACCGAACGGCAAAGGCTTTTTATTGAGCTTCAAGCAGGAACAAAACCGCTTACCTTTTCGGAGGCGATTTTGTTCTTGGAGTAAAATCATTATATTTTTGGAGTAAATCTATATGTTTGATAAGGAGAAAATGACATTTTGAACAGGAGCAACAGTCAGCATTGGTTCAAACTCTTTCGCAGTTTTAAATAAATTCAACCGTATAGTCCGCAAAGCAGCCGAGAAAGTTTCCGATAAGTTTTTTTGTATTCGATTCAACGGTGTCAAAAAAACCTTTTTTCTGAACCTCCTCAAGTCCTTCCGATTCAATCTCCGAAATCAGCGTTTGATATTGCTCAAAATCGATCGGATTCAGCATACTGTTCTGTTCATTGCATACAACGCTGTCCCAAATCAGCTGATTGCTCATGATTTTCGCCTGAGGCAAAGCGACATATATCTTCATGCTTTCATTATCCACCCGAACGGCAATGTCCTCAAGCGAATAGCCCGCTTTAACTATGCCAGTGCAGGTCAATTCAACATGGTTCGTTGAACCCGGAATGGGAATCTTGTCCACAAAATAGCGGGTAAAATCCTTCCCCCGGGTCACGGTGTAATCGCCTTCGCATGTTGCAAGCTCACCGATTTCAAGAATCTTCGCCTCAACTTCATCCACAGTGATGGTGGATTTTTCAACTTCACCCGGCAGCTTCAGATCGATGCCGCTGCTGCTTGCGGGAACAACTTCCGCTTTTCCGCCGTTCGAACGATTTCCTAAAAAGTATCCGACTCCGAACACAATTGCCGTCACCAGCAGTGCGGAAAAGACAGCACCCAAAACCTTTAAAAATTTCTTCATGTCCGCATCCTCCTCTTACAGCCACGCCGTGATGAATACAATAAAGTAAAGTGCCGCAATAACGCCGACAATACCCAAAAGAATTTTTCCGATGATCTTCATTCTTCTTCGCCTACCTTCATTTCCGAAATTTTCCGCATTGCCTCGATTTGCTTCAACCGGCAGATAAGTCCGACCTTGTCCGCAAGCTCTCTGTTCTCCGCCGCTTTTTCGACGAGAAGCGAGGCAATAACCCTTTGTTTAACAGTCATTTTAAATCTCCTTTCGGCTGTTGTTTTTTTGTATGACTGAATTATAATGCAGTTCATCCTTCGGAAAAAGGGCAAAAACTGCGGAATAACCCTGCCGTTTTCCCTAAAAAATGCAAAAAACGCCGATTAAATGAATAAATCGACGTTTTCAGGTTTAATCTGCACCTGTGCAGCCCGTGCTATTTTTCTGCTTCGCAATAGTTTTTCTGAAGTTTGATTTCTCCGTCGGCAACCATTTGCTCAAACCAGAACTGAAGCGTTTCAACCGTTACGGATATCTTTTCCAATTCGGCCTGAATACCCGTAAAATCAATCATTTCATCTTCCGAAATTTGTCCGTCCGCCGTTATTTCAATCAGCCGTTCCTGCTTTTTCTGCATTGCGTTGAGCGATGCAAGCATTTCAAGCACAATTCGAGACAGATCCTTGACCTTTATCTCCGGAACATATTGCTGCCCGATGGGACACTCGTGCGCACAGTAATAATTGCACAGATTCGGGTTTCTGTACCCGCGGGACATTTCAAGCACTTCGTCCGAACGCGGCACAAATCCCCCGTTTTCAATTCGTTCAATGCGATCCGCCGAAATCCAGCCCAGCACTTCGCTCGCCTTTTCCCGCGAATAGCCCATGTTTTCACGGCAAATTTGATATTGAGTTTTATTATCCTTGTTCGATGTTCTCCCCATTTTTTCGTTCCTCCCGTTTTTTTCATTCTGCGGATGCTCCTGCGAAACAACTTTGCAAAACAGCGGAGGCTGCAAAATCTTAACCCATAACCGTGCCTGCCCGTTCACCGTGCCGCATATTCGCTCCGCACACCGAAAAAAATCGTTGCTGCAATTCGGCAATATTATTTTACAATAAATATATCCGAGTTTCAAGTCGAAATGCGGCGGAAAATCTGCCTTTTTCACGACAGAAGAATTGTGGCGGACGATAAGCATTATTCATACCGGACTCAACTTTGTTTAAAAAAGCGGTTGACATGTTTAAATTTGAACGCTAAAATATATGTACATTCATATTTCTCATGCATATCTCTGCATATGCACCGTTGATTTTATATATTAAACATAAAAACCGCCCGTAAACCGTAAAGTTTTCGCAAAAGATTTAAACGCAAAAAATTTGTTTTGAATTCTGTTCTTTTCGTGATATACTTTACGCAGCAAAAAACAGTTTGCCCGACACTCTTGTCCAAGTTGCGGGCAATCTCATAAATAAGCTTGCGAACGGGCAAAGCTGAATGCATACGCTGCCCGGCGCATACCGTCAGACTTATAACAATAAACCCGGAGGTTATTTACAATATGTACGAACCCAAACCCATCGACACAAGCGATGTTGTCCTTCCTGCGGAGCTGCTTGCTCTTACGGAAAAAATTGCCGAAAACGTTCATGAAGTGTGGGCCGCAGGCCGAATTGCCGAAGGTTGGACTTACGGTGAAAAGAAGGACAACGATTTAAAAACAACACCCCTGCTCGTTCCGTATGACGAGCTTGCGGAAAGCGAGAAGGAATATGACAGGAACACCGCGCTTGAAACCTTGAAGCTGATTGTCAAAATGGGATACAGAATTGAATTGCGTGACCCGAATCAATGACATTTACGCACATTAAATTTCTTTTCCCGAATTTCTGTGCCGAATGCCTTTTTCTGCACGGATTTTCGCTGTGATTGCGGTCGCTGTGTTTTCTGCCGTTCCGAGCGGCGGAAGGATTGAAACGGCGATACGCAGTCACAATTTGATATGCTTCAGCCAATAAATAAAATGCAGAGGAGAACTCACTTGAAAGTTTTATTCCGAGACAAACTTAAATCTTATTTTTCAATGGCTGTTTTAGGTTTGCTTGCAGGATTCTCCGTTGTGTTTTTCATTGAAGTGCCTGACAACAGTTTCTGGTCGTTTTATTATTGGAGTTCGAGCACCTTCGGCTTCTGGATGTTTTCGACTTCGTTGATTGTTTTATTCAGCGAGAACAGAAAATGCGCGGCAATCAATGCGGGAATTTACATATTCCTGATGTTCCTTATTACGACCGTACACCAATCCTTCCGACTTTACCGCAGCGGAGCGATGCAGCAGGAGTCATTATCCCAACTGCTACCGAATCATATCGGAGGCTGGCTGCTATACAGCGTTCCGCCCGCTTTTGTATGTGCCGTGTTGGGAATAATCCTATGGTCCGGCAGAAAAAACACGATATGGGGAAAACTGCTCCGTACAATGCCGGCGGTATTTTTGTTTGCGGAAACAGCCGTTCTTTTTTACACTGTTTTTGTTTATCACACAAGATTTTTTTCGGCATTAAGCGATCTTGTCTGCTTTCTTGCGTATTCGGTTATTTTTTCAAAACAGGCAGGAATCGACAGGCAATAAGCTTTCGATTAAGCCTGCACAATTATTTTTCGGAAGCTGCACAAACCTCAAAACAAAAACAAGGCAGCTCCCGAAGGATTGTCCTGTTTGCTGTTTTCATTATTGCTTTGCAGAAAAGCCCTTGATATGTATATTTTCTGTTTTCCGTATTGCACATATTTGTTCAGCGTGGTATAATAATCATGTTATGCACAGCTAATGGCGCGACTGCTCACTGCACCCGTCTGTATCATGTTGTGTAAAATTAAAAAATCAGAGGAGAACTCACAATGAAAAAAATTACGGCGATTATCCTTGCTGCACTGATGCTGCTCAGCTTTGCGGCATGCGGCGGAAACAAGAAAGAACCTACTCCCGCGCCCGCCACGGAAGTTCCCGCGACGCCCACCGCGGAACCTACAGCGGAACCCACTGCGGAGCCCACGGAAGAACCCACTGCGGAACCTGCCGACAGTTACAATTACAACCAAGCCACCCGCGAATTCACAACCGACTTCATCAAGCTGACCGCACCCGAAGGCTACATGCTTATGAACATCGGCGGAATCGTTGCTTTTGCCAGCAGCGTGGATGAAAATTCACAGAATGCAGTCATTTACATGAACGCACCCATCGGCGATGACACCGCAATCAATTTCAGTCAGTCTGTTGAAGAAATTGAAGCTTATTTCAAAGAAGCTTTCGGCGGAACCGTTTCCGACGACAAATGTTATAAACTGACCGTCGGTGATCACCCGGTTATTTACTACAAAACAACCGTCGATATCGACGATGTTCGTGCATACGTCATTGCATGCTATATTTACTCCGGCGATATGCTGACAATGTTCACCGCACAGCTGTATGATGCCGAATCTTTCGAGGCTTGGAACTCTGCCATCAATGAAATGACAATCAGCGGCGAACAGCTCGGTTCGGCTATGACTGCCGAATAATCACAACAGCAGAATTTTACGAATTTCATAAAAAGACCGCCGAATCTCTCGGCGGTCAATTTTTGTTCGTTTTTTTAACTTTTCAGATAAAGCCGATTAAAGCCGAACAGATTTTTGTTTCAATCCGCATTGCTTTTTCCGCTCCGATGCCTGCATTTTTCAAAGTCCGATTCGGCGCATAAACCCGTCATACGTTTCCACGCGGTCGATATCGGTTTCTGCAACGGATTTCATGCTGTGCAGTCTGTTTGGAATCAGCCGCAAATTCGACACCGCACGCACGATCCACGCCAGCGGCAGCAGCCAATGCCGACCCTGAAGAAAGGTATAGCGCGATTCGATTTGCCCCGCAGGCGGAAAAAGCATATTGCGTATCAATTTGCCCTTTGCAGTCTTCTTCGATTTCGAATTGCGCAGCTCTATCACTGCATGGTCACGGGAATGGCCGAACAGATCCGAATCCAGAGTATAGCAGAGAAGCTTTTTGATCGCCGCTTCGTCCGGCGGCGGAAGCGAGCAGCCGCATTCCGTGCCGAACCATGCGCTGCATGCATTCATCAACGTATGAAAAAACCCGGTCAGCTGCAAAGCTGCCATCTCCCGCTCAATGTTTTCCATATTCAGCCGTGCGCTCTCATTCTTCATATACAGGGCAATATCCAAATACATTCGCAGCCCCGCTCCGCCGCCGTACAGATGCTTTGCAAGATGGCACACCGTATAAATAAAATGAAAATCCGAAGCAGGTCTGTACCGCAGCCCGTCGTCCGGTTCCGCATACCGCCATGCGGCATCAAAATATGCCTTTAAATCGGCTCTGTTATCCAGATTGCCGTCCATTAAATTCGTGTGGATTTCATAATATTCCGCACCTTTAATGTAGGAATAAGTCGGCTCCCAGTTTTGTTTCACCGAATAGCCCAGCGAAAGCATCAGCTCGTGTACCTTTTGCCTGTCTTCCCGATGAATAAGCAGGTCAATATCCCCAAACGTGCGCAGCTCCGGAACGGGATAAAGCTTTCGGAGATAATAGCCTTTAACGGGCATATGTGCAATACCCCGAACCGTAAATTCTTTTGATAAAGTTTCAAAGTCTACGCGGCGGTTCAGGTTGCCGACAATCGCACCGTACAAAAAACCGTCCAGTCGGCGGCAAACTTCCGAATCAGTCGAGAGCCTCCAACGCTTGTTTTCATACGCCAACACAGGCAGCATGTTCTGCTGTGCCGCCGCCCGCTGCAATTCCGCCATGTTCCACGGTTCTTCCGTTTTCGGCGCAGTATCCTGCACAAAACTGCGCAGCAGTGCCGTGAATTGTTTTTCAATCATTTGCCGATACCCTCAACCCTTATTCGATGTTATAAACACGAAATCTGCGGATTTTCTCAAAGCTTTTTGAAGCGTTCAATTATTTCATCCGCGATTTCGCCCGGCGTTCTTCCGACGGTGTTTATGTGCTCGGCACGCATATCCCCGCATTGCGCATCAAGGCATGTTTGGATATTGTTCATGCACCAGCACTCCTCATCCTCTCCACGCTTAATTATCCTGTCGTGAATTGTCTGCCGATCGCCGTCAAGAATAACATACCCGACCGAAATGCCTCCGTCCGTCAGCCGCTGAATAATTTCCGTATACGAAACATCAAGTACAAGCGTCATCGGCACAATAATATCTCCATCGTATTTGCTGCTTATATCCTTCAACAGTTTGCAGTTCAGTTCCCTCCAAAGCGGGTACCCCTCAAAAATAATGCTGTGTTTGCATTCCTCGGGATAATTGTCCCTGACAGCATTGCCCACCTCTTCCGCATCAAATATATGCGCTTTCGGCAGCTTCGCCCTGAGCTGCTCCGCAACAGTCGATTTTCCGACGCCGTATGCACCGTTTATCCAGTAAATCATTGCTTTCCTCTTTCCTTAATGCTGCATGTATGCCTTGATATGCAATAATGCAGTTTGCTTAATTCAGTCCCGCAGCAGCGGCTTCCCGTGACAAGAGGACAACCGTCTCGATATGCCTTGGCGCAGCGGGTCAAATAAATATGCTTGTATTCGATCCACGGGTTCATCTTAATGAAGGAATGGGCAATTACCCGATGCCGGTTAGGGTTGAAACAGTAAGATGAATATCGATAGACCGATAAACCTGTGTTGGAGCTTTTCTTTCTCATCAGGACAAAGGAATCTTTCCCGCGGTGTAGATGTATCCATACAAAAGCCGAAGGAAAGAAGAAGGGTGATACTCCTTTATGAGTTCGTTTGATCTATCAAGTATCGAAGCGGCTTCATCGAGCGTGATCGGGAAAACCTCGTTAAACTCATCGCTCATAGAACGGTGCATAGAGTAATATTCGGAAAGCTCTTCACAGGTACAGCTGACTTTAACACAGCAGACGAGAGAGATGTTGAAGATATCACCCTCGACATCGAGAGCCATTATCCTCGCGGTTCCTTCGTTGAAGTATCGATGATACTCCGCCTCGGAAAAGCCGAATTCCTCGATCAACGCACGCCGCATCCAGTAAATGAGGCAGTTCTGATCGGCTAAAGCCACGAGATCGGAATGATCCATCTGCTCTCCGAGCGTAACGGCTATTGTCGAAGGATAGTCGTTTTTCTTTCTTGAGTTAATTCTAGAGGCGACAATCCTGTTTTCCGAATCGATCACGATAAGATGAAGACATAGACTGTTTGGGAACTCGGTCTCTTCTTTCATAAAGAAGGATTCTATGGCTTCTTTTCTTTGGTTAAAGTCGCCAAATACTTTGTCCCAGAAAAATCGGACGTGACTCCATTCGGTCTTCTTCAGCGAAAGAAATAGTTTGTTCTGGAACGCAGAAAACTCTGTGAGCATTATCCTTGCGAGATTCTGACCGCGAAGAAGCAATCGACGGAACTCAGGCGATCCGCAGTACTTTTCATATTCCGCTTTGTATTCCTCGGGAATGGAATAAATTGTATCATCATATTGTTCTATGATGACATTCCGTAAAAACCATCCGCCGTCAAGATTCTGGATTGCACTTTTGTTTTCACCCCACGAAAAGCCGCCCAGATCCGTTACGCCGTCGAAAATCGAAGAAGTATGGCTCTTCATTACGTCGAATGCTTTATGCGTGAACTCGACCGACTCGGAGACGACACTCTCGGGCATCGCACGGACGTCAATCTTCTCGAGAAGCTTCTTGAAAAAATCGTCATCGGTCATCTTGTAGTAATCAATCGCATTAAGCGAAAGATGATATGCGAGCTCCTCCGTTAGAGGAACGTTGGAGAGACGAATGGGCAACTTAGGTTTGTTGAGGTTTGACGCTATCTTTATCTCGTTTATAACTTGCCCAGATGAAATGGAGTTCTCGCTGATAACAACTATGAAATAATCACATGGTTTTATTGCGTTAAAAATCTCGCTGGCCCAATTTGACAGGGGATCGAGGTCTTTCTTGCTCCACCAGCATTTAACACCGTTTTTTTCAAGAGTTTGCACGAAGAAATGGACAACCGATTCGTCCTTTGATGAATAACTGATAAATACTTTCTTTTCCATTAGTACACCTTTGAACGTTTTTTCATTTATCAACCTCATTAACCACGCAGGAATATCTGCCGCTACGCGGTAAAGAAGGATTCGATGAAGATTCAATACTTTTTTGTTCTTGTCATCAATACTACCGTCTCAACTTCACCGCCTGTATTGCTGACAAACAAGACTCCACTTTCTCCGTCATAGGTCACAGGGAATGTAAAGTGGATGGTTTTAATCAGACGCCCGTCTGCCCGTTTTCCCTTTGGGAGCTCGTTGATTTCTATGGAAGAAATCATGGCTCGCAGCAGTCCTTTCTTGTCCTCCGGGGACATTACATCGTAGTATTTGCTGAACCCTTCCAGCATTTCAAAGATGGATTCCTTCGTCATGGTGGATTTCTGTACCATCGTGATTTCGTCATCGACCTGATCCAGCCTTGTCTGAGCATCATCCAGCTTGTCGTAGATATCATCTAATGCGCGGTTCAGACTGTCAACCTTTTTCTCATAGTGTCTGTCACCGGCATCCAGCTCTGAAAGTCTTTTTTCGGTCTGCATGAGATTGTTTCTGTATTTATTGTGCTCGGCTTCAATTCCGGCTCGTTTCTTTCTTAGACGCTCAATATCGGTTTCACAGTCTACTTTCTTTGAGATCAATTCTACAAATTCCGGGATCGTTACCATCGCGGAGATAACATCGCGCACCTCCTTTTCCAGCTTAGTGCCACTGTAATACTTGTTTGCCAATGAACAGATCAGTCCGTTTCGGTCTCTGCCGGAAATACAGCGATAGGAAATATACCGGGGATAAAAGCCTTCCTTTCCGTTTTTTCGCGGCCTTTGCGGAGCCGTATACCCGAAAAGGTTTTTGCCGCAATCCGGGCATTTGATGAGGCCCGTCAACGGATAAATATTGGTGCTGTCACTGCGGGTTTTCCTGTGGGCTGCGCGTTTTGCAAGAAGACTCTGGGCTCTTTCAAAGGTTTCCTCGGATATAATTGCGTCGTGTAAGCCATCGACCAGTATGATTTTACTTTCGTCATCCTGTTTTACGACCTTTGTCTCGTTGTTTGTACCCTCAACTTTTACCGTATGGCGGCGGCCATAGGCAATCTTGCCTTCGTAGACAGGATTTTTCAGAATAGCCCGGATCGTTCTATCAGTAAACCCGGAAATCTTTGTATTTCCGCGCTGCTGCCTCGTTACATTTTCATCATTCAGCTTGCGGGTGATATATTGAGGACTTTGTCCTTCCTCAGTATACAGTCTGAATATTCTTTTGACGATTTCCGCCTCTGACGGTTCAACTACAAGCTTCTTATTATCAAGCGAATATCCAAACGGCGCCTGCGCTCCGTTCCAAAGACCGCTTCTTGCTTTTTGCTGTCTGCCGGCAAGCGTTTGTTCGTGGATATTTTCAAGCTCGACCTCTGCAACGGCTCCCATAATATTGGCAATCATTTTTCCTGTTGCCGTAGAAGTATAGATGCCGTCTTTTACGCCCAGAAGCCCTACACCGTAGCTTGCAAGCTCCTGGAGATACTTTGCTGTGTCGCTGGTGTTTCTGGCAAATCGGGAAAGCTTGAAGACAAGGACATATTTTATATTATCCTTTTTGCTTCGTATATCCTCCATCATTTGGCTGAACGCAGGTCTGTGTTTGGCGTTCTTGCCGGATTTGCCTTCATCAGAGTATTTTCCTACGATGCTGATGTCCCGCCTCTTGGCAAAGTCTCTGATTTCTTCTTCCTGCGCATCAAGAGAGAAGCCATCCACCTGTATGAGCGTGGAAACACGAGTATAGATATATGCGTTCTCCATGAACAGCTCATCTCCTTTCCGTAAAATCCTCTAACGCTTTTCCATGTTTCATTATATTGTCAGTAGTATTTTTCTATATGGGTTTATTATAAAACAATGACACAGATATTATCAAGTACCTATATGTAAATTCCGAGGGCGGGGAACCGGTGGGTTCCCCGTTATCCTCCATATCACCGATTTCTTTCGTCTTATATTTTAACAGCAGTTCAGCTATCATAACGGAGCAGCGAATAAAGTTTCGATCCTGCATCAATTCGTTCCTGTAGTTTTCCAAATACAAGTCCTTTCCAGCCAGCTATTCAAGCATTATTTCATATACAACTCACTTTCTGTCATCCACGTACTGCGATGACGATGTCTTATTTCTGCTGTCTTTGATGAATCGAGGCTCAAGTCAAATCATCCTTGCGGTTACATTGACAGCTCCTCTTTTTTGTGAATCCTTTTCTGCGGTGCGGGTGTCCTATCTGCTTTCAACATCACCATGACACTTTCTTTTTTCTCTGGAATCTATGCTTCATGGAGCACTGTGTCCACACAATACCGGATTTGCCGGATAATTTCCGAATCCATATTTGCAGATTGCAGTTGGTCATTGAGCTTCTTGTTTTCCTTTTTGAGCATCCGCACTTCGGCTGCAAGCTTTTCACGGTCTTCGTTGGTGATGTTGTTTGCTTTCAAATACCGAATTGCTTTGTTGTATTCGGCGAGTTCGTCCCCGTGTGCCTCTGCATACTTTTCTCTTATACTTTTGAATCCACGCTTGGATTTATCGGCAATCGGCTTCAGGCGTGCGCTGGTGTCGATATAACCGATGCCGGTTTCCAGACGCTTGATGCGCTTTTCGTTGGCTTTGACTTTGTCGATAATCGGCTGTTGGGATTTAAGCATGACCTTGAAATCTTCCATAGTTGTGATCCCTGTTTCCTGCAGCCAGTTGAAGATTTTAGAACGTTGCTTCAAATCTACGACAGAACCTTTTTTGTTTCGCGTATTTATTCCAGTCAAAACGCTGATTCTTTCTCATATCATAATAGGCATTGACAAAATCCAGAATCGTGGGCTGGGGTGCTTCTTTCTCGGTGAATTCCGAAATCTTCCGCACCACGGATTTGAGCCAGGCGAACAGATCGGTCAGCAGTCGCCGCAGCGAAGAAAGCGCGCTGTTATGCTCTTTTATCCGGCGGTTGTATTCACCGATCTCCGTGCGGATTCCTTTTTCCTCCATGTGGGCGACCGCCGGACCGAGATGAATCGTCGGAAGCTCCGCCTTGCCCTGGCGCTCAAAGGAGCGAAGATCGAGCCGTTCGGGGATACCGTTTTTCTCAAAATACCGATTGACCGCCTTCGCCCATTCGGTACGCCAAACCTCGGCGTACTTTCTGTCGTTCCAGTCAACGGTGTTTTCCTTATGGCTTTTCCATTCGCCGGACGGGAGCCGGATGCGTTCGCCGTTTTCGTCGAGATCGTAAACCTTGCGCGCTTTCGGAAGCCACTTCCCGTTTTCGTTCATCGCCCGCATTGTCAGCAGAATATGCGCGTGAGGATTGCCGTCGCCTTTGTCGTGAATCGCAAAGTCCGCGATCATGCCGCGGGAGACAAATTGCTCCCGGCAGTAATCGCGGATCAAGGCTTCATATTCGTTTTTGGGCAGTTCTATTGGCAGCGCCATGATGATTCCCCGCGCAAGCTGGGCGTTCCATTGTCCTTCGACCTTCTCGGCGGCATTCCACAGTGCCTGACGGTCTGCGTATTCCGGCGGAGCATTGGGTGGAAGGAGAATGCCTTTTGCCAAGACCTCGCCGGATTTATAGCTGTAGTTTTTTGTCTTCAAGTCGTACTCGCTGAAAAACTTTTCGCCGCTCTGATAGGCGGCTCCGGCAACGGCGGACTGCCGTTTGCTTCTTTGCCGGATAGAGATTGAAAAATGCGGACATGCGATAATGAATCACCTCCATTCCCACAAGTCGCGCTTTGCGACCTTAAAACAGGGTAGCCGGAACGGCGCAGGGGCTTGCCCCTGTGATTGGAGCCTGCGAGAATCCAACAACCTTGTAAACGCAAGAGCACCGGGAAACCGGTGTATAATTGCGCCCTCTTTCATCGGGTCTCATCCCCGGTGTCTTCTTTTCCGGCGTTTTGGATCATCGCCTTTAGGAGCGCGTCAACGGCAGGCTGACGGAACGCCGTGAGCAGGAGCTCGTGTACCTGTTTGTCGGTCAGCAGCAGCGGTTTCAGAAGGAATGCTTCCAACATCCCGCCGCGAGTGAAGATTCTCCGGTTCCGCTGCTTCCGGAGAAGCCCTTTTTCAGCGGCTTCCATAGCCTTGATCTCATTTTTCAGTTGTCGCATCTTTGCCTCATTACGGGTTTTTTCATCATTCAGTCGTTCAAGCTCCTTGTTCATCGGCACCTCCTGTATATTGGCAAACATCGCCTTCTCGCTGTGTACATACGTACATATCGTTTTACCGCAAGCTGCTGTTACAGTAGGGTTTCACCAACAGCTCGATTCCGAGAAATCCCCAGACGCGCCGTCCGGCAGAATTCGTAATGGTGTTGGTGTGCTCGAGATTGTATTTCTTCTCGTTCTCCACCAGAAAATCACTGACGGAACGGGGCTTCAAAGGCGTCATTGCATTTTCCTCACACCAGATGGCATAGGTTTCATAGATTTCCTTGGAAGAGGCACTGCAATCGGCTTTGAGCCGCACATAGCCCTCATCCTCCATAAAATCGATCAGGTTGTTGGAGTCCCGTTTTACGTACTCGCGGTTATTGCGGATGCGCTCACTTTCCGTGAATTGGAATTTGTTTGAAACAAGCCGCTGCAATCCCGCAAACATCCAGAGAAAAACGCCCTCCGCCTCATCCTTCATTTTGTCGGCGATATCCGGATCATCCATCCTGTCTGTCGCCTTTTCTTTCGTGGTCAGAATGAGCTGACGGCGGTAAAAGCCGTTGGAGCGGTCATAAAGCGCCTGCAAATCTCCGTTGGAGAAGGCGAGCAGTCGGCAGAACATCCAGCCCTGATAGCTCTGCTTGCCCTTGCGTTCCAAATCCATTTTCCCCTGTGCGGTAACGATGGATTTTACATAGTTGGTCTGTTTCAGCGCTTCCATTTTCATATCGTCATCGATCATAAGAAGCTGGTGTTCAAGGTCGGCGCGGGCGAATCGGTTTTCCGAGACTTTTCCGATGCTGCCGTCCTTCATGTTGCTGCCGAAGACAGCGTTCATGACGCTGCCGATCTGGCTTTTCCCTTCGCCGCCCTTTCCCTTGATAATCATCATTCTCTGACCTTTGGTAGAGGGGATGAGGCAGTATCCGAGGTATTCCTGCAAAGCCGGGATATCTTCCTCATGGAACAGGTCATGCAAAAATCGCAGCCACTTTTCCGGTCTCGGAGCATCGGGATCGTACCTGATCGGCAAACGGCTGCGGACGATCTCAGGCTTTCCGGGGACAAACGTCCCGTCCAGATACAGCGTTCCGTTTGCAAGATGAACTCTGTCCTGCTGCGGCGCAAGATCGATACCCGTACTGTAGAATTTCAAAAGCTCCACGATATTGTTGATGGTGTGCGGTACGTTTTTGACGGCGCAGATTTTCAGCTCATGATAGATTTTCTGTTTCAACGGGCGCTCGTCCGTCATGTGTCCCTCCGGTGTAAAGAAGGCGCTGCAATCATAAGCGAGCTGATGATTGCGTGTGAACTCTTCGCAGAATGCCGCCTCGACAATATCTTTTCCGTTCCACCAGATTGGGCAATCAAGCAGCTCGTCCATTGGCATGCACCCCCTCCAATCTGTAACGCAGCTTTTCTATCAGACCGTTTTGAAGCAGGTCGTCCACGGTTTTTACGCGCTCCTCCAATGTTGCGGCGCATAAAAAATCTGCCAAATACTCGATTGTGTCGAGCATCTGACAGGCTTCCACGAAACGGTCGTCGAATTCTTCATCCGGCGTTTTCGGTGCGTATTCGGTCTTCCAGCGGCGGAGCAGCTGCTCATATTCCGTGAGAACTGAAATGCACAGCGTTTCGTCCTTCCGGAACTGCGCGAGATACGGTCTTACCGGCATCAAAGTCGGCGGCTTGTCCGGGTCAATGCCAAAATCCACGGCAATACGGTGAATAACCTCCGTAAAGCTCAGCCCCAGAAGCTTTGCTGACAGGTCGATGACATCCCCGTGCGCCCCGCAGGCGAAGCAGTAGAAGTGGTCGTCATAGAGCTTCATGCTCGGGTTGGTGTCGTTGTGGAACGGGCATAGCGCCATCCCGTTCCTGTGTACGGTCAATCCGTACTGTCGTGCGGCGTCGGCAGGTGCAACCTTTGCTTTAATGATTTCGATTTGTGACATGCTATCACTCCTTCGTAAGATTTAGCCCGGCAAAATGTCCGGGCTATGTACGGCGCCTGCCCGCAGCGGCTTGAAGGAAGGAATTTCGGAAGCCGCTTCCGAAATTCCTCAATCTCCGGCCATTCTCTGAAACTCTCTGATGGCTTCCACCTCCGACTGGTAGAACCAATCACTATATGGATTCTTCTTTACAAGCTTGGCTGCATTGCGGATTTTACGAATCGCATATTCGATCTCACGGGATTTGTACCCCATCTTCAATGCACTGATAGATAAGTTCGCGATAAGGACGCAGGATTCATAGGACATACGATCCTGCAGCCACATACGACCAATCTGTTCCAGTATGCCGTGCTTCCCGGTGGCGGTTTGTGTTGCGTCATCGGAACGCCAGAGCATATGGCTGTCCGGAATTTCGGAAGCGGCTTCCGAAATTATATTGATTGCCTCAAACATATACTTTGCATTGACCTGTGTACGGCGAGTACCGTCTAAGCAGGAAGTAGTCCCGATATCTATCGGAGGCCTACCGCGCTTTCGATTTTCGGAAGCCGCTTCCGTTATTCTGTTCTGTTCTTTCATGTTGCACCTCCGGCAAATTTCTCTCAGATAAAGAACAAGCGAGGCTCCGTCTTTTGACAAAGCTTCGCTTGTTTTCTCCCTCTCCATAGTATATGGGCATGGGGGAATGTGTTTTGTTCCAATTTTGAGAATTTTTTTGAAAAACTTTTTCGGTACGTATGTACACAGCGAAAAGGCGCAATTCCTACTCTATATGCTTGTCTATGAATTCGCCGTATTCCTTGCTTACAAAATCGTCAAAACGATTTGCCACCTGCCGGATTCGCTTTGAAACTGCGCTCGGCACCTTGAAACCAACCCTCTCTGCGATTTCTTTCTGAGAATAACCCGCGGCTCGAAGCTCCAGAATTCTCTGATCCGTCTCACTCAAACGGCTTTTGAAATCATCCATCTTGGCTTTTTCCAGAACCCTCGTTTCAAATTCCGCACTTGGGTCAGCGATATCATAGAGAGCATCGCCGTTGATTGACAGCCCGTTTGCTCTGATTTCCTCCAAGGACAGGGCGGGTATTGTCCGGCTGTGCATCCATGAGCGCATGAAGTCCCGCTTCTGAACGCTTTTTCCGGCATAATCCTCCGGCTGACGGGATTTCCATATCTCGTCAATAAGCGGCTGCCAGTTTTCCTCTTCGACGGTTATTTTGGTGAGGTCTTCAACAAACACGCTGAATTGCTCGTATGTCAGCCAATCAATGTCATGCGCTGTGGGCTCCGTAAAGAGCTCCTGGAAGCTGCCGCCGTCAGACGCCTCGATCCTGTTGCGGAAATGTGGGAGAATGAGATATGCCATTCTCCACAATGGGAAGTCGCCGGAATACTTCTGCCAGTCTCCGGGGATGTCCTGATACTTGCCGCCCTTTTTCGGAACCTGAAAGAACTGCCAGGCAGCCCAGGCATAGCAATCCCATACAAGCTCCAAAAAGCTGTCGCTTTTCAGCATACTGCGGTACTTTTCGCTGTCGAGCAAACGCTGGATATTTCTCGGCAGTTCCAAATACTCCGGACGCTTCTCCACAAGCTCACGCGGCAGCGCATAGAACATCCGCAGCCAGGAAAGGTTGCTGCTTAGGGGGATTTCGATGATCTGTTCCGGGAGGATTACGATATAGCCTCTTTGTTCTTTCATACGTTGTCACCAATAGAGTCAAGATCGTCACGCGCTGCAACAAACCGTACAAGATAATTGCTGTCTGACTTGCCTTTGTTTATTATTTGCCTTAAATACGAATCATCCTCATTAACCTGTATTCGCCCCAGACGAGTTAAGATTGCAATCTTAGCTGCTTGTGATCCAGTATCCATGATTTGCGATAGATGAATCAAAGCAAGGCGTTTTGCATTTTCGAAATTAGTTAGCTCAATCAGACATGTGGTCGCGTAATACTTTACATCTCGCTCCTTATGCTGTGACATAAAAATGCTATAATACAAAAATGCTGAAATGAGAGTATCATCCTCCAATTGATCTTTTGCGCACTCAAGAAAATCAGTTATTATCTTCAAAAACTGCACAATGGTATACGCTTCCGATGAATCTGTTGAATATAGCTGATCAAGCAGACCTTCGCAGCCTGGTTCGAAAGAACTGTAAATAAAGAGGTAATACTGGAATGATAATATGCGATTTGTATCTTTTGAGAAAAATCCCATCTCATTTCCGATAGAAAAAACTGCAGCATTGGCTATCATTTGGTCGCCTATTTCATTCCAGAGTTCTTTTTGTTCACGGCTTCTGAAATATACAAATTGCAAAAGACGAACCGCCGATCTCTTGGCTTGTATTGTTTGCTTTTCTGAAGATAGAGTTTCAATTCCTGCATCGATAATGCTTTTTAGCAATTCTGAACCGAGAATGATTTCCTCTGTTTTTAGAATATTATAAACCACATCAAGGCTTTCGTAGACATATCCAGAATATGTCCCATTCATTTCCTGCGTTTCGTTGCGAGATTTTGCTTCCGCTATATACGATTTGATGTGCTCAGAGAAGTCTTGATTTCGTTGTGCTGACATTTCCAACAAGAATGTATGCTTATAAAAATCAGGATACTTTTCCGCTATTACTGCTTCAAGGTCTTCGTATAACACCTCAGTAGTCTTGCAAAACCGGATAACTGCCGAAGAATAGTATTGATCAAAGAGTTGTTCGTTTTCTGTCGCTGTCACATCAAGTAATACTTGTTTTACCTTGAGCTGATCCTCCTGAGTAATCTTTTCAAAATCAATACTGCGAAGCACCTTAAAACAATCCATATAAAAGCGCTTCAACCCATGATGAAACACCTCACGTATAAAGGCAACAATATCTTTGCCATTCATACGGTAAGTGTTCTGTCCAAAAAAATCAAAAATAAAAGTATTGATATTGTAAACACGCTTATCGTCTTGAACCCACCTCATAGCGTAATCTATCAATTCGCTATAAAGAGCAGAATATGCTGTATCGCTCATATAATATCCAAGCCGGCTGGCCAGAAGATATTTAGACATTATTTGATGAATAGGATCAAACATATTATTGATACAATCCATAATCGAATCAATATCCTGACCATTGAGGATATCTATGGATTGATTATATGTCCTGATTACCGCATCAAGTTTCTTCAAGTCTCGGTTGATTATAAGATACTTAATGTATTCGACAAGCAATTCATGATCTTCATAAAGAATACAGAGCATCGAATAAATCGAAATGAGCCTGTCTCGCGTTATCTCTGTTTGAACAATAGATCCGTGCATTTCAGCAATGCAAAAAGCATTTGCAAGCGGAGAAAAAATCTGATCCAGTCCACCCCAGTTTGTTGTGTAGGGAGAAATGCTTAACTGAGAATAATATTTTTTGGCTATCTCTTCCTGCATGTTTTCGACTTGTCTATCCAAGTACGGGAAATACACCGGTTCGCCGCTCGTATCTATTAGTTTTTGACCCGGATTTTCAAGAGTGAATGTGCTATTTCTTTCGTCAATTCGTCCTTGGACATGTCGGATATCGATTGCGATGTCGTTTGCAATCCACGTTGGAATACCTTGCTTATTAATCGCAGTAGAAACAGCTTGCTGAAGCAACATAAGACATTCATCATACTTAGTGAGATAGTAGCATTTTTGAGCCTGATATCGCAGCTGCAAAACTTCGCATATTTCCCCGTTATTCTCTTTGCTCACTTCGGTGCATATGCTATCGATAATAGTCTCATCAAAGGGCTTTTGAAAAATAACGGTTTGCAGATGCTCAGACAGCAGTCTTTCGAGCGATGTTTCTTCATCCTCTTTATTAAGCGGGTTCACCGGAAGTATATTTTTTGTGAGTACACATGCAACATGCGGGTATTTTGAAAAACTCGTGGCTGGAAGCGAATATGTTTCAGTGATTAGCGACTTAGCACTTATTGGCTCGACTTCGCTCTTTTCGACCGAAAACAGTTCTTCCTTCTTCTTATATACCGCGATAACGTCCTGCATCACGCTATCGTATGCTTTGGAGACGATGTCAGAAAACTCGTGTGCAAGAGCATACTTTGCTGATTGCAGTTTTCTGACATCTTCCTGCATGGGGGTTGGCTCTTTCTTGTTCTCATCGCAAAAAATATAAAGCAATCTTAAATGCTTGTCTTTTGCTCTTTTTTCTTCACTTAAGACAGCCGGAGGAACCCCATCCGCATTATCAACGAGAAAGATACAGAGATTTGAATTGTCAACATAATCCAAATAAGCACTTTGCGTGTCTTCGCTGCTGGCTGGATCTGTTTCAAAAACATATGTTTCTACCAAGCCTGTTACATCTAACAGCTTCTGTAACGATTTCCTTGCGATGGTGTATTTCCCGCCACATTTAGAACTGATAAAAACTCTCAGTTTATGCTCAATGCCCGAATAACTCATAATAAACCTCTTTCCCCTATGTGGTACATAGCCGATACTATAGCTATCGACCATTACAGCTCCTTAAACCTCTCGGCCAAAAGCGCAAAGGTAGAACTCGACCTGATCTGCCCCGCCGGAATAAACAAATACTGCCACTCCTTGTATCCGTTGGCTTTGCCCCAACGGGAGGCAACGGCGCAATACTGTATCCCTCGCTCTTTCTTTGCAATTACATCCGGGTCATTGAGCTTATCCTCGCCCTTGACCTCCACCAGATAAATAATATCCTCGGTTTCTACCACGAAGTCCGGCTCGTACGCATGGCCGTGGTTATAGGTGATATTGAACTCACGGGGATGCGGTCTAAGCCAGTTGATGACATCAGAATCTGTTTCCATCACACGGGCAAGCGTCAGCTCTCCGTCCTTGCTATGGAACTTCGCCTCACTGAAAACGCCCTTTTGAATACCGGTAAACAGCACATTCCTGATATCCTCGGTAAAGGATTCAAAAAGGCCGACCTTTTCTCTCCAGCTATAAGTCTGCTGGAGATTATATTCGCGGGTACCAACGACCTCCTCTTGCAGAAAGCCGTTCTTACAGTAAAAATGCTGCATCATTTGCGCATACAGCTTGTTTGCGATATCGCGCTTATACATCATAACGATATTGCGCATGCCGTTCTCGCCGTGGTTCGCTGTATAGTGGTCGCAAAGCCGGGAGATCATTTTGAACAAAAGCGCAGAGCATTTTTCATAGTCGATCTCCGGCTTTTTGCGCAGCTCATCCAGAATTACTTTCTTGGGGTTATAGCCTTCAAAATCAATGGCGTCTCCCTTGATGCGCTGGCGATCTGCCATGTCTTCAAGGTTCTGGATTAGCAATTCATTGCGAATAGGCACATGATTAAAGGCCGACACATCGAGATCAAAATCCACAAACACATATTCCTCAACGCCGGCATCCGTGATCTTGATACGGGGAATCGGGATGAACTTTGCTTTTGCGGCGATATGTGTCTGCTCCGTCTGATACAGCATCCATGCGGCCAACGGCATCTCATTTTCATGGAACGTAACGCCCAAGTCCTTATCCACAGAGAGCTGTGCAGCAACCGTATCAACAATTTTCTGTGCGGTTTGAGGTGTAACGGTATGCTCTGGCTCGGTCTGAATGCTGCGGGAAACCTCCTGCCGGATCAGCGTCTGCGCTCTGGAGATCACAGCGTCGGTCTGCTCTGTCCGCTCAATCTGTGTGAAGGAATATGCTTCATCGTGGCTTTCGTTGGACGGCATGTCAAACGATAACTGCGTGGTGGTAACCTGTTCCGGCACAATTTCTTCCGCCTTGATAACATTCCCTGCCTTGAAAATGGAATCACCGCGCTGCGCCTCCGCCAGAATATCATTGAATTTATCATGGGCAGTCAGCATGACGGCATCCACATCCCGATCACCGGTGCGCTCTCCATAGGGTAGGCGCAAGCCGCGACCGACCATCTGCTCTCGCAGAATTTTGGATGCGGCCGTCCGAAGCGGAACGATGGTATAGAGGTTGTTGACGTCCCAACCTTCTTTGAGCATATTGACATGGATCACGATCTCCACCGGATTTTTCGGGTTTTCCACATCCAGAAGCAGACGAGTGTTCGCTTCGGTCTCTGCGCCTTTCTGTTTAGAGTGGACGATTATCGTTTTGTTGCGATATGCGCCACCACGGAATTCGTCTGACTTTACGAATTGCTCCACCCAGGTTGCGTGATCTGTATCCTTGCAAACTACGAGCATAAACGGCTTCACCACAGGCTTGCCGTGATTGGCAGCGTAGACTTCCAATTTGCGCTTTGTGCTTTCATGGCAGGTGATGCCGTCCAGCAGCATCATTTTATCGAGCTGTTCATCACCGAAGTTATAGAAATCAATGTCCGAGCGGGTCACGGCATATGGGGTGCGGGTATAGCCATCCTCGATTGCCTTGGACAGAGGGTATTCATATACCACATTTTTGAACGGCACCTGCTTGTTCCCCTTGGTCACCAATGGTGTCGCTGTCAATTCCAATCCCAGCAGCGGATGCATCTCGTTCAGCGCCTGTGCCCCCTTTTCTGCCCGGTAATGGTGTGACTCATCCATAATGAGCACAAGATCCGGCAAGTCGGACAACGCCTGATAGAACGAGTCCCCAATGAGCTCGTTCACCTTTTTCATATTTGCGCCCTCTTTGTTGAATTTATCGATGTTATACACGAAGATGTGAACATCGGATTCAAACAGGGAGAGCGTTTTTTCGCGGTAATCGTCATCCGTAATGATTTGCGGCGGCGTGCTGAAACAGCCAAGCCCCTTGAACACATACTTGGCGCTGTTGTTATCACTGAGATCCTTTTTGAGTTTTTCAAAAATCGTGGTATTGGGAGCGACAACGAAAAAGTTCCTGATATGGTGCTGCGTGTAAAGGTAAGCGATAAAGGCTCCCATCAAGCGAGTCTTGCCGACGCCGGTCGCCAGAGCAAAAGTCAGGGACATAAAGTCACGCTCAAAATCGGAGCAGATCGGATACATAGCGTGGACAGCACCGAGAGCCGCTTTTATATTCATACCCTTGCGGAGCTGTACGGCGTTTGTTATCTCCTCCAAGATTTTCAGCGATTGCGTCTGCGGCTTGCGAAGCGACATTACGCCGCTGATGTAATCCGTGGTGTAGAGCGGAAAATCGTTATACATCCTGTTCCTCCTCGCCGCAGTCATCGTACACCGGAGGGTGAACGATATTCAGGTTATAATCCGTCTTGCCAAACTCGCAGCGTTCCAGCAGCATTTGCGGGATCTTCTTCACTGTGATATTATCGTAGGCCTTGTCCAGTCCGCTGTCAAAAGAGCGGCAAGCGATGATCAGATATTCGTCCTCCTCCATGGTGTCCTTGATGGAGTCCAGATAGGGGCTGTTCAAGTGTCGGGTGGTCACAAAGAGATAGCTGTTCTCGTTGCCTACAGACTGTTTCCAGAACAGGTCTCCATCCGGCTGATAGTGGAATCCCTCATGCAAGGCCACCGCCGCTGCCAGCATATTGGCATCATAGTCCTCGTTGATGACATATTCGTCAAAGGGGTCTTTGTTGATTAGGGTGGGTGCTACCTCATAGAAACGATAACCACCACCGCCTTGCCAGTTCTGCGCCTTGGTAATGCCGCCGGGGTCTTTTCCGGCAATGACCTTATCCATGCGCACTTTGCAATGGGTATAGGCGTGATTGCCCATTTCCACGCCGATCCAGCGCCGTCCCATTTTTTGTGCGACGGCAGCGGTGGTACCGGAGCCAAGGAAAGAATCAAGAACAAGGTCGCCGGGGGCGCTCCCTAACGTCAAAACACGTTCAACAAGGCGCTCTGGTTTTGGCGTTGCAAAAACACTTTCTGGATTGAATATTCTTACTTCTCGTTTTGCCTCTTGGTTATCCCCAACTTCATCGCGCTTCCAAATGGTCATTGCAGTAGCGCCCTGCTTAACCTCTGATAGATATCGTTTCAACTGAGGCGCTCCTTGCCCATCTTTGCCGAAGAAAATCTTGCCTTCCTCAATAGCTTGCATCATCCGTTCTTCTGGATAATACCAGCATCTTCCCTGAGGTGGTAAATATGTCTTTCCATTAGGGGCTTTCAATTCATAGATATTTTCACAATATCCAGTACGAGCATATTGAGCACCACGCTGACCTCCAGATAAGCTAATGGTCGCATTGTCTGGTCTCCATAGTCCTTTCGGGTCATTATCTGGATTCTTATACTTTGCATTCATTGATTCACTTCTTGGAAGTAGATTGGGTGTCCATCCCACTTTATTTTTTGCATAAACAAGCAAAAAATCATGGCTATCTGTAAACCACTGAGCATTTCCTTGGGGAGCATATTTCTTTTCCCAAATGACGGTGCTTACGAAATTGCTACGTCCAAATACTTCATCACACAGTACTTTAAGGTAGTGTCCTTCATCATCATCAATACTTATCCAAATAGATCCACTATCAGAGAGTAACGAACGCAGAATTTCCAAACGTGGACGCATCAAATTCAGCCACTGGCTATGCTCCAGATTATCATCATAATGCTCAAACGCCGAACCGGTATTGTACGGCGGATCGATATAGATACATTTTACCTGTCCGGCAAATTTGCTCTCCAGCGCTTTCAGTGCCAGCAGATTATCCCCATGGATCAGCATGTTCTGCGTATCCGGGTCGGCGGCAGTGTTGGAAAGCTCCGTATTTTCAATCAGCAAACGAGGCTCGACCCGAATCGTCTCGTCTTTACCGTACCATGTCAGTTCCAGTTTGTTAGCCATAATATCTCTCCCATAATCTGCTGACAATTCATTATAAAGATCTCGCAGTCCAATAAACCGGACTTACAGGCTCAAACTGTGCTCGTCCAGCAGGAAGTTTCGGACACCGATGGTCACGATCCCCATATCGTTTCTTCGCACCTTGATGTTATCCCGCACGACGATGATTTTCTTGAAGGAATCGCCGATAGCGTTCAGCGGGCGTTCCTCCTGCTCCCGCTTTCCCTCGGTGTTCATCGCAAAGGCAGACTGAATATAATACTTCTCACTGCCGCGGGTCACGACAAAGTCCACCTCAAGCTGCTTTTTCGTGGTCTTGTTCTCGCTGTTCTTGCCAAACTGTTCCACAAGTCCCACGTCCACATGATACCCACGAATACGCAGTTCGTTGTAGATGATGTTCTCCATGATGTGGTTTTCTTCCATCTGCCGGAAGTTCAGTCTCGCATTGCGCAGCCCCACGTCCTCAAAGTAGAACTTTGCCGGAGAACCGATATACTTTCTTCCTTTGATATCGTAACGGACCGCCTTGCTCACCAAGAAGGCGTCCATAAGATAGTCCATATACTTTTTCAGCGTCTTGTCGCTGATGGTCTTTTTCTTGACGTTTTTGAAGGCGTTCGCCAGCTTCAAGGGATTCGTCAGCGAACCAACGGCGGAGGCGAGAATGTCCACCAGCTCGTCCAGCTCCTCCTGATGGCGCACCTTATGGCGGTCGATAATGTCGCTGAGATACACCTTCTGAAACAGTGACATCAAGTATTCCGCCTTTTCCTCCGTCGTTTCGCGGGAGAGGATCAGCGGAAGCCCGCCGTAGGTGAAGTAATCGTCCCATGCTTCGTCGGCGCTGCCCTCGTAAACGGAGCAGTATTCCCGGAAAGAGAGCGGATAGATGCGTATTTCGTCCCCGCGGCCGCGGAACTCTGTGACCAAATCAGAGGAGAGGAACTTGGAGTTGCTGCCGGTCACATAGACGTCTGCATTGCGAATATGCATAAAGCTGTTGAGCACATCCTCAAACTCGGCAAGGAGCTGCACTTCGTCCAGAATAATATAGTAGGTGTCCTTGTCAACGATCCGCTCTTTTACATATTTCAGCATATTGTCGGGATCGCGCAGTTCTTTGTTACTGCGGTCATCCAGGGCGATCTCGATGATATGGTCTTCCCGAACGCCCTTTTCCAGCAGATAATTATGGAACAGGTTGAACAGAAGGTATGACTTCCCGCACCGGCGAACACCCGTCACGATCTTGATCAATCCATTCTTCTCGCGCCGGATCAGCCGATCCAGATAGATATCCCGTTTGATCTTCATATTGACCTCCTGCTTCCGGAACAAATGTGCCTACACCTTTTTTCGTAATTATTATATAGGATAACCACGCAAAAGTCAAGTATTCTCCATGAGTTCATGTGTCCAGTATAGAAGCATCTAAAGAAAAGGCGCAGCTCACCGACCGGTAGAAATCGGCGGGCTGCGTCATGTTCATTCTAATCCATCAGCCGATGCTCCGGCTTGCCTTGTACATATGTTTTCGGATCACCCTCCAGCACCAGTTGTGCATATTCAAGAGGCTTGTTGTAGATTAGCCAGTCCAGCTCCGACCGCTGATACATATTGTCGGCGAACTCATTCTCCACGGCAATGGTATCAATGGAAATCAAGGAGCCATCAGAGTATTTCAGTTCCACGCAGGCGGTGTCCATGTTATATTCACAGGAAATCAGTTTGCTCAAAGCTTGCGCTCCTTTCTCGCATTCACGAAATCATCCCGAAATGCCGCAGCGCATCCAAGATTGCTTTTTCTTTATCCGGCGGGCATTGGGGAACATGGGCATCCTTGGACTTTGGCTTGTTGTAGCTGTCACCGACCTCCAGCCCGCATTTCCGTTTAACTTGGGATATGTACAGGGAGGAGACCTTCATCCCGGTTTGCTCCAACACATACTCCTTGATCTGCGGATAAGTGGCTTGTCCGCGCTTTTCTTGCAGCATTTCATCGACATTCACATCAACGTTGATATGCATCCCATTTCTCCGCACTAAGAGACATACCGTCTCCACATGATGTGTCATCGGAAACATATCCACGGGCTGAACCGACATCGGGGAATAGCCTGCGGCGGCGAGTATTTTGCAGTCGCGGGCAAGCGTTGCGGGGTTGCAGGAAACATATGCGATGCGTTCGGCTCCGCTGTTTACAATTGCATCAAGAGCGGGCTTTTCCGCTCCGCGGCGCGGCGGATCGAGCAAAATTGCCGAGAAGCGTTTGCCTTCCGCAACGAGGCGGGGCAGGGCTGTTTCGGCATTCTCGCAGATGAATTCCGCATTTTTGATGTTGTTGAGTTTTGCATTCCTACGGGCATCCTTAACGGCGGGCGGAACCGCTTCAATACCCAGAACGGAGCGGGCGCGTTGAGCCAAAAGCAAGGAAATCGTGCCTATTCCGCAAAAAACATCCGCAACATCATCGTTTGCAGTCAGGTTCAATGCATTTGCGGCGGCAAGGTACAGCTTTTGTGTCTGTTCGGGGTTCACCTGCAAAAAGCTGTGCGTACCGACGTTGAATTTCAATCCGCAAACCGTTTCGGCAAGTTCTGCGCTGCCGAACAGCAGTTCGGTTTTGCTGCCGATACCCGGATCACGCGGGTTGCGGTTGATTCCGTGGATACAGGATGCAAGCGACGGCAGACCGCGTTTCAGCATTGAAACAAGCTCGTCCGAATGCGGAAGCGCGCCTGTTGTTACTATCGCAGCCATCGTTCCGCCCTCGGTTCTGCGCACCATAAGCTGCCTCAAAGTCCCGCTTTTTTGTTTTTCATCGAAAGCGCGGATGTCGAACAAATTCGCCCATTCGGCAACGATTCTTTTCGCCGTCATTGCCTCTTCGTTCTGAATCATGCATGTTTCAACGGGCACGAGTTTATGGCTTTTTTGTTCGTAATAGCCCGAAAGAACCTGCCGAAGGTTTTTCTTATTTGTCTTTTCGGCATTTGCAAACTGAAAAACGGCCTTGTTTCTGTAATGTTCGGGCTTGTCCGCGCCGATGCACGGAAGAATTTCAATCCCGCGAAAGCCTCCTATACGCTCCATTGCGCTGCGCACGGTTTCGCGCTTCATGCGGAGCTGCTCCGCATAGCTCATGTGAAGAATATCACAGCCCCCGCATTCGGCATAATGCGGGCAGGGCGGAATTACCCTTTCTGCCGACGGCCGAAGGATTTTTTGAAGTTTTGCTTCCGCAAACGAGGGTGCGGCTTTTTTTATTTCCGCTTCAACGGTTTCTCCGCAAATTGCGCCCGGCACGAATACAGCCATGCCGTTATGCCTTGCAATCCCCTGCCCCTCCGAACCGTACGCCGTGATTTCAAGCGTCACCGTCGAACCTGCCGACAGCTCCGAACGGTTATCCTCGGCGGTTATGCCGGCATTCATTCGTTTTCTGTTTAAATCCATGAATTTTTCTGTTTGCTTCCTTTTCCGTTCACTGAGCCGCACTCAGAATTTTGCCATAACCGAATTCAGGTCATAAAGTTTATCATCAAAGCAATCCCGCGTTGAAACAGCTTCCGCAAGCGGAACGCTGATAATGCGGTTTTCCCTTATGCCCACGGCGTATCCGAAGTTCTCTCGCAAATCGTTATTTTCCGCCGCTCTGCTTCCCGCACGGTCCGTTCCGCGCATATTCGCCTCGTCCGCAAGCAGTTCAACCGCACGCTGCCCCATTTTAGCGGCAAGCACTCTGTCGAACGCGGACGGGTTGCCGCCGCGCTGGATATAGCCAAGCACCGTCGCCTTTATCTCAACATCGGTGTATTTTCGGACATATTCGCAGAAATCCTCCGCTTTGCCCGCGCCTTCGGCGATCATAACAATGCTTGTGAGCTGTCCGCGGAGTTTGTTTGCGGCAAGCCGATTCGCCGCATCCGCCCATGAAAGAGGACGTTCCGGAACGAGAATTATGTCTGCCGCGCCTGCAACACCCGCCCAAAGTGCAATATCTCCGCATCTTCTTCCCATGACCTCGATAACGCCGACCCTGTCATGCGCACGCATCGTGTCGCGAATTTTATAAATCTCGTTCATAACATTGTTCACGGCTGTATCAAACCCAATGGTAAAATCCGTATACCCCATATCGTTATCGATCGTTCCCGGAATGCCGATGACGGGAATGCCGCGCTTGCTGAGAGCATCCGCACCTTTAAAGCTGCCGTCGCCGCCGATGACGATAAGCCCTTCAATTTCGTATGCACGCAAAACGGAAATTGCCTTTTCGATTCCGCCCTCCGTTTTAAACTCCTCGCTCCGCGCCGTGCGAAGTATCGTTCCTCCCTTGTGCATTTTGCTTTCAACGTCGGCATGGGCAAGGTACCCGACTCTGCCTTCAATAAGGCCTTTGTAGCCGTGGTAAATGCCCATTACCTGCAAATCGATATCCACCCCGGTTTTGAAAACGGCGCGTATCGCCGCATTCATGCCCGGAGTGTCGCCTCCGCTTGTTAAAACTCCGATTCGTTTCATCTTTTGCCCCTTAATTGCTTATTTCGCCTTAATCTCAATATTATTTCTTGCGAACAATTTTTACATTCTCTTCCCCAAGCATACGCTTCAGTTCAAACAGCAGCTCCTCAGCACAGTTCACGCAGCAGTGGCGCGGCGCAAGCAAAACCTTTCCCGTTGCCGCATCGCGAAACAAAACCTCCGTGTTTCCGGGAAATCTGTGCAGCAGTTCAACAGCCGCATTCCGAAGATGCAGCGCGTCGGAAAGAAAATTCAGCGCAAGCCGCTTTTCCCCCGCGTTTTTTGAACCCTTTTGCAGCGGAACAATTTCGTCAATCAATATTGAATTGTCCCTGTCCTCCCGCATGGAGAACCTGCCGCGGACCGCAACGCATTTATCGTTTGCGATAAGGGAAGCATACTTTTGGTAAATGCTCGGGAACGCCGCAATCTCAATGCTTCCGCTCATATCCTCCAGCACCGCATACGCCATCAACCCTGCGCCGGATTTGACCGCACGGGTTCTCAGGGAACCGATGATTCCTCCCGCCGTCACGGTTTGGTTATCATGTATTGCTCCCGAACCGTCCGCCTCCGCAAGCTCAATGCAGGGCGTCAATGCAGAAAGCGCAGCCTCGTATTCCATGAGCGGATGCCCGCTGACATATACGCCGAGAACCTCCTTTTCGGCACGGAGCAGAATATCAAGCTCAAACTCCGTTTTCATATCGGCCTTATCCGCTTCGGAGACCGTGTTTATCATGTTTCCGCCGTCATCCCCGCCGAAATCAAAAAGCGAAAGCTGTCCCGTTTCAAGTCTTTTTCTTTCAGCGGCGGCCGCAGTGAACTCCTGTTCAAAATGAGCCGTCAGATATTTTCTCGAAACGCCGAAACAATCGAAACAGCCCGCCTTTATAAGCCCCTCCAGCAGGCGTTTGTTCAGCCCGTCGGAAGTTCTTCGGAGGAAATTCGAAAAATCCGAAAACGCTCCGCCGCGGCTCCGCTCCTCCAGCACATCGTTCATCGCTCCCTCTCCGACGTTGCGTATCGCGGCAAGGCCGAATCTTACAGCACCGTTTTCAACCGAAAAACGTGCCTCGCTGCGGTTTATATCCGGCGGAAGAATTCTTATTCCGTGCTTGCGGCAATAGTAAATATAGAACGAGACCCTGTCCGCCGCAGTAAGATAGCTGTTGATGAGCGCTGTCATGAATTCCGCAGGGTACAGGCATTTGAGCAGCGCGGTTCGATAAGCAACCACCGCATAGCACGCCGCATGAGCCTTGTTGAATGCATATGATGCAAAATCCATCATTTCATCAAAAATCTTCTCCGCCGCTTCCTTCGAAACGCCGCGCCGCAGTGCACCGTCAATTTTCACAACGCCGTCTTCCTCAACGCCGTAGATAAAGTTTTTGCGCTCCTGCGCCATAACATCGTGCTTTTTCTTGCTCATTGCGCGGCGGATAAGGTCACTCCTGCCGAGCGAATACCCCGCAAGGTCGCGGACAATCTGCATTACCTGCTCCTGATAGACCATGCAGCCGTAGGTTGCGTTCAAAATCGGCCGCAAAAGCTCCGTTTCGTATTTCACCGCTCCGGGATTCTGTTTGCACTCAATGTAGCGCGGAATCTGATCCATCGGACCCGGGCGATAGAGCGAAATGCCCGCGATAATGTCCTCAAGGCTTGCGGGCTTCATCTGCATCATGAAATGCGTCATTCCGCCCGACTCAAGCTGAAAAACTCCGACGGTGTCGCCCGAACTTATAAGGTCGTATACGCATTTATCGTCGTAATTGCAGTTGTCAAAGTCCGGCGGCGTTCCCCCGGACCGCTTTATGTATTCGCAGCAATAACGAATCACGGTCAGCGTCCGAAGCCCGAGAAAATCCATCTTCAGCATTCCGAGCTCTTCAAGCTCCGTCATTGTGAACTGCGTCGTGACAGCCTCATCATTGCGCTGAAGCGGAACAAGCTCCATCGTCGGAAGGGATGAAATAACAACACCCGCCGCATGAGTCGAAGTGTTTCTGGGAAGTCCCTCCACCTTCATTGCAAGCATCATGAGCCGCTTCACGCTGTCATCCGTTTCGCAAAGGTTCTTAAGCTCCGGAACAAGCTCCGCTGCGCGTGAAAGGGTGATATCCTTTTCCTGCGGGATGAGTTTTGCAATTCTGTCCACATCCTGGTAGGGAATGCGAAGCACCCTGCCGACGTCGCGAACGGCACCGCGTGCCGCCATCGTGCCGAAAGTCACTATCTGCGCAACATGATCGCTGCCGTATTTGTTTTTTACGTATTCAATGACTTCCTGACGCCGTTCGTAACAAAAGTCCACGTCAAAATCCGGCATACTGACGCGTTCTGGGTTCAGGAAACGTTCAAAAATCAGGTTGTAGCGAATCGGGTCTATGTCCGTGATGCCCATTGCATATGCTGCAATGCTTGCCGCGCCGCTGCCGCGTCCGGGTCCCACGGGTATGCCGTGCGTTTTTGCAAAGTGAATAAAGTCCCACACGATAAGGTAATAATCCACAAACCCCATCGAGATTATAACGTTCAGTTCGTATTCAAGCCTTTCGAGATGTTCCTTTGTCGGCTCACCGTAGCGGCGGCGCAGCCCGTCGGTGCAAAGCCGGCGCAGATACTGTTCGTTCGTCATGCCGTCCGGCGCGGTGAAACCCGGCAGGTGCCGCTTGCCGAATTCGATCGTCAGGCTGCATTTTTGTGCCGCCTCGACAGTGTTTCGAACCGCCTCCTCATAGCCGCTCATGCGGCGAAGCATCTCCTCTTCCGATTTGAGATAGAATTCATCCGCCTGCATCCGCATTCGGTTGGTTTCGTCCACAAAATGCCCCGTTTGAATGCAGAGCAGAACATCCTGCGCCTCCGCATCCTCCTTTCGGACATAGTGAATATCGTTTGTTGCAACAGTCTTTATGCCGAGTTCCTTTGCAAGCGCATCCAAACGCGGAAGAACTATAAGCTGCTCCGGGATTCCGTGATTTTGCAGTTCAATGTAAAAATCATCGCCGAACATACCCTGAAGGCGTTTTGCAAGGCGGCGCGCTTCATCGTATCTGTTCATCAGCAGAAGCTGCGGAATATCGCCCGCAAGACATGCCGAAAGGCATACAAGCCCCTCACAATGCTTTTCCAGCAAATTATAGTCAATGCGCGGCCGATAATAAAAACCGTCCACAAACGCAATTGAGGACAGTTTGATAAGGTTTTTGTACCCCGTTTCGTTTTTGCATAAAAGCACAAGGTGGCCGTTTTCTCTCGTGCCCTGTTTTTCGTAAATTGAATTCGGCGCAACATAGGTTTCCATGCCGATAACAGGCTTTATCCCCTGTTTCATGCACTCTTTATAAAATGCTATCGCGCCGTACATATTGCCGTGATCCGTTATCGCAAGCGAATCCATGCCCAATTCCTTTGCACGCGAAACAAGCTCGCGTATCCGCGCCGCGCCGTCCAGCAGGCTGTATTCGGTGTGAACATGAAGATGCGTAAAACCCATTTTTTCCTCCTTTGTGCCGATGAACCTTTTCCCCATGCCGCACTGTTTGCGGAAAACGCGGAAACCGCCCCCACTGAATCAGTCCGGCATTTCCGTCCGTATGTCTTCCGCCATTTCGCACAGTTTTCTGAGGCGATAATTTGCGGCGGATCTTCCGATGCCTATTTCCTCCGCAAGTTCGGACAGCGGCATTTCAAAATTGTTGAGCCTCGCTTCCGCGACAATGCGAAGCGGCGGCGGAAGATTCTCCGCTCCGACAACGCTCAGAACAAGGCGAATATCCTCTGCCTGCTTCATTGCCGTGCGCGTTGCCTTCTCAATGTTTGCATTTATGCAGTTCACGCCCCTGTTCACAGTGTTGTTGAGTTGGCGCACGATTCGCTGTTCGTTAAGCACCATCACTGCATCCGATGCCCCGGCAAGTGCAAGAAAATCCGACAGTGTCTCCGATTCTTTGATGTACAGCACAATGCTGCCCTTGCGTTCGGTGTACTTGATACGAATTCCGAAATCGGAAATCATCCGTTTTGAAAACATTGCAAGCTCGGCATTTTTGAACACAAGCTCACAGTGATATGCTTTTTTTGGTTCCGACACCGAACCGCAGGCAAGGAACAGCCCACGAATAAATGCGCGCCGCTGCATCTCTGTTTCGGTAACACTCTTCGGAACATGCGGCTCATAACTCTTTTCGCCCTCCGCATCAAAGCTCACAAGCCCGGTCGCCGTCAAAAAATCATCAATGCCGTTCCCGTGGAGCAAGAGTTCGCAGTATTCCGCATTCAATCGCTCGTGCTTAACGCGGTTCAATTGGCTTTCAAGCCCGAAATACTGTGCCGCCAGCTTGGAAACAAGGCTCAGCGCCGCTTCGCTTTCAAGCACATAGTGCACACCCCAGCGCCGCATCGCCGGCATCAGTTTCAGCGCACCGATACTCAGAGTGAATGCGCTTAAAAGCGCGTGCGCATCGGCCTCACGCTTTATTTTCTGCTCCGAAATTTCCTTTTTTACTCCGGCAGAGAACGACGGGCATTCGTGTTCGCTCTGTTCCGCCGTTTTTTTTGCATTTTCGGTTTTAACACCGCTGCCGTCGATTTTGCTGTTGTGTTTTTTTTCGTTCATTTCAAATGCGCACGTTCGTGCCGCCCTTTGCGCTGCGCTTTTTTATTCGCCGCCGCAATATTTATCTCAATACTGTTCTATTTCGGTTCAAACCGCGTCCTTATATCATCCGCTTCGGAAACAAGATCCCGATGCTCAAGCAGAACGGAGCATTTGCCTTTCATTCTGTCGTGAAGTGCTTCCGCCATCGCAACGGAACGATGCCTGCCGCCCGTGCATCCGAACGCAACCATAAGCCGCCGCTTGCCCTGCTTTATAAACTCCGGAATCACAAGATCCAGCATGTTTTCTATCATATTCAGCTGCCTGCGAACATTTGCATCGGAAAAAATAAATCGGCGAACCTCTTCATCCCTGCCGGATTTGCAGCGCAGCTCTTCAATGTAGAACGGGTTTGCGGTGTAGCGCATATCGAAGATAAAATCCGCATTTTTCGGAATTCCGCGTTTGAAGCCGAAACTTGAAATTATCAGTCTGAGCGGAATATTCTTTCCCCGCATTAAAATATCCTCAACCGTTTTTCGAAGCTCGTTCAGCCGCATGTTCGTCGTGTCAACGATATAATTCGCCTTCTCCTTCAACGGGATTAGAATTTCGCGTTCGGTTTGAATGCCTATGCCGACATCGTCATTCATCGGGTGGCGGCGGCGCGTTTCGCTGTATCGGCGCACAAGCACGCTGTCCTCGCACTCAAGGAACATTATTTCGTACGGACATTCAAGCCGGCGCAGTTCATCATAAGTGTTGAGCGGATTGTAGCCGAACACCGATTCGCGGCTGTCGATAACAAGCGCGACGCGTTCGATGTTGTTTTCGCTGCTGCTGCAAAGCTCAATGTATTGTTTTGCAAGCTGACAGGGCATATTATCTGCGCATACAAAGCCCATATCCTCAAGAATGCCGAGAACTTGAGATTTTCCCGCACCCGAAAGCCCTGTGACGATTAAAATATACATTCTGTTTTCCTCAGTTTTATCCCGATGTATGTTTTCCGTTTTTGTTTATATTGTTGTACTCGAATTTTATTTAATAATTTTAATCTCCGGCTCAAGCAGAACACCGAATTCTTTATATACGCGTTCGCGCACAAGGTCAATCAGGTTAAGCACATCCGCGCACGTTGCTCCGCCGCAATTGACGATGAACCCCGCATGCTTCGGGCTGACTTCCGCCCCGCCGATTCTTGTGCCTTTGAGCCCCGCCTGTTCTATCAACGCACCTGCGAAATGCCCCTCGGGCCGTTTAAAAGTGCTTCCTGCGGAAGGATACTCAAGCGGCTGCTTTTCTTTGCGGCGCATATTGAATTCCTCCATTCTGCGCCGAGCTTCCCCGTCGGCATCAACAGCAAGTTCAAACTCCGCTCCCGCAACAACGGCGTTCGGAAAGGCGTAAACAGAGCTTCTGTATCCAAGATCGCCCGCATGAACGATTTTTTTTGCAATGCGTCCGCATTCAACAACGGTGACGCTTTTCAGCACCTGTTTTATCTCCCCGCCGTATGCACCTGCATTCATTGCAACCGCACCGCCGACCGTGCCCGGGATACCCGCTGCCCATTCAAGCCCCGCAAGTCCTTCGGAGACGGCCGCCTTTGCAGCCGTGCAGAGCAGTGCACCCGCTCCGCATTTCAGCCTTGTTCCGTCAAACCCGACACCCGCCATGCGCGCACCGATTCGGATGAACAGAGCCTCAACGCCGCTGTCTGAAACGAGAAGATTGCTGCCGTTGCCGATAATATACACAGGGTAATCGCAGCTCCGCGCCGCAGAAAGCATTGCGCAAAGCTCGTCCGCATCCTTCGGCTCCGCAAAAAAAGTTACGGGACCTCCGATGCGGAAAGTTGTGAATTCCCGCGCCCGAACATTCCGCCTGAACGGCAGATTTCCGAGAGCCCTTGCAAGCATATCGTTTTTTTCCATTAAAAATCCCGTTTCCTCTCCTCCTGTTTCGGGGATCGCGTTCAAATGCTTCCCGTTCCGGAATGAATGCCGCGGCACAAATCCCCATGTTGTATTTTACAGCAAAAACAGGCGTTTGTAAAGGTTTTTCGTCCTCATCTTTTTTTTGAAAACGGCTTAAACGGGCGGGCGTTTGTCAAAAAGCGGCTCTCCGCGCCGCCGTACCGGTAAAAGCGTTAGGGAGGTTAAGGATGCTCTCGCTCAAAAGCCTGTATGCTTCCGTCAAAAAGGACTGCTCAAACTTTTTCTCCGCCGCAGGGTTCATCGGCATAAGTCCCAATGTGCAAAGCTCGCTTTGCCGCGCAGCGGAAAGCATATCTGCAATAAATTCCGAAATGCAGCCCATTTTTTCGCGCTCCGTTTTCGCCGAAATGCCCACAAACTGCACCTCGTCCGTTTCATTGCAAAAGGGCAGCACCTCGAAATATTTTGCCTTGTTTGCGGCAGCAAGTCTTTCCATATCTCCCGCCGCGCGCGCATCGCCGATGCAGAAATCCCCCTTGCCCTTTTTAAATTCATCAACGCTGCTCCGTTCAAACTTCCCTGCCTCGATCCCGAATCCGTCGTTTGAATAAGAATCGGCGCCGGCTTTGCTTTCGCCGTTCTCCGCAATAGGTTTCAGTATTTCGGCCATTTCCGCCGCAGTCACCCTTTCCGGATAAAACAGCGCAAGCTTGCACCCGGCCGCAAACGGAAGTGTACGCAGCGTCCGCCCATCCATGCCGCAGTCAAAGCCCGCCGGCAGCTCCCCGGCCCCGTATCCGTCACCGAAATCCACAGCCGTGCCGTCGATACCGAAAATCTCGGTTCCGTTCATGATTCGAAGCTCCCTGCCGTTCAAAAAACCGGCAGGAAAGCTTATCACGTCCGGAAATTCTCCGTTTTGAAGCTTCGCTTCCGCTTCCGCTTCCGAAATCGATTCAACCTCAAAATAAACACCGAAATGCCGTCGCTCCGCTCTGTCCGCAATTTTTTTGAGCCACGCTCCCACACTGCCCATATACGGCTTGAATCCGACAACATGCCAAACGTTTATAACGCCCGAAAATTCCTCCTCCTCCGGTTCGAGCCATTCGCGATATTGATCCCGTTCAAGCATCTTTCCCGCACATTTCGGCAGATAGATCATAAACAGCAGCACGGCCGCCAGCAGCACAGCCGCAATTGTTTTTTGAAATCCGTTCATGCCGCAGTTTATGCGCCTTTTGCCGCCTGCATTCCGCAAAAATCAAAAACCGCGAGTGTGCGTCATGCGCATTCACGGCAGTATACAACAGTTACTATTCGCTTTTTTATATTCGCAATGCGTTCTCTCCGCTCGCATATCACTCGAAAAAGCCGTTAAACTCCGGAGTGAATTCCGCGCTTGCGGATGAAAGGCTTTGCGTGTAGATGTTTTCGAATCCGAGGGAAAGTGCATAATCAACGGCCCTTTTGTATTCGCGCTTCAGGAGCCTTCTGTTAAGCGGGGGCTGAAGCTCAAACATCGGTGTATACTGGCTCATCAGTGAAATATGTGTTTCGAGAGGAAGATTCTCCCTGATAAAATCCAGCACTCCGCGCGCTTCATCCACCGAGCCGGGCAGAACAAGATGGCGAACGATCATTCCGCGCTTTGCAATTCCGTTCTTATCGATCTGCAAAACCCCGCACTGACGCTGCATTTCCCGCACGGCGGCAGCGGCAGCGGAAAAGTAGTCCTCTCTTCGGCTGTATTTTTTTGCGGCGGCGGAGCTTACGTATTTCAAATCCGGAAGATAGATGTCAACAAGCCCCTCCATAAGGCGCAGAGCTTCAACCTTTTCGTAAGCATTCGTGTTGTAAACTATCGGAATGCGCAATCCCCGCATCCGTGCAAGCGGAACGGCTTTTGCAATCATGCGCACATGCGGTGCTGGAGTAACCAAATTGATATTGTTCGAACCGAGTTCCTGCAGGCGCAGCATTATGTCCGCAAGCTCCCCCGCATCCTTCACAACGCCCTTTGCAGATTGGCTGATGTCCATATTCTGGCAAAAAACGCAGCCCATATTGCAGCCCGAAAAGAAGATCGCGCCGCTGCCTTCCGCGCCGGAAATCGGCGGTTCCTCGCAGTAATGCCGCGCCGCTCTTGCAATGAGCGCGGTTTCGTACGGGTTCCTGTTTCCGAGGCTTTCCGCTGCAAATCCGCCCACACCGCATACGCCCGCATGTTCCGCACGGTTAACCCCGCACTCAAGCGGGCAAAGCCTGCATGATTTTCCGCCGTTTGCAAAAAGTCCGCAGGATTCAATGCCCTCTGTCTGCATTTTTGTTTCTTCCGATGAAATATCCGAAATAATCATTTCATTCCGTTCCGACCCCTCCGTCTCAGGCCGTCGGTTCCCCGTCCTCATTTTTATTCTCCGCCTTCTGCAAGGCGCGGTGTTTTTTCGGCGTGCTGCATTTTTCGGCCGTGAAACGGAACGCAATGATTCCGTTCTCATACTCGATATCGATTTTTTCGCCCAAAAGGTTAAGCACCTCTGAAACTATCGCAAGGCCGAGTCCGGTGCCGTCACCCGTGTGCGCATGATCCGCTTTGTAGAATCGTTCAAACAGATGTTCAAGGTCGGCAGGATCAACTTCCGCGGGATTGCTTACAACAAACTCATAGCGATTCTTTTCCGCATTTTCAAACAGGTTCACGCTGACAGTGCAGCCGTCCGTGCCGTGTTTTATCGCATTGTCAACCAATGCTATGAGCACCTGCTCAATGCGGTCGGCATTTGTGTATGCATAGTATTCGCCCTCGGGAGCTTCAAGCCGCACGCTTTTGCCGCGCTGTGCCGCCGCATCGTTCATCCTGTCCGCAACATCGTATGCAATTTCATAAAGTTCAACCCGTCCCTTTGAGAATGCAACGCCGCCGCTCTGAAGCCTTGAAAGTTCAAGCAGGTCGTTGATAAGGTTTGAAAGGCGTATCGATTCGCGCAGGATATAGCCGTAGTAACGTTTTCTGTCTTTTTCATCCTGCACCATTCCGTCGTTAAGCGCATCCGCAAGGCTTCGAATGGATGCAAGCGGCGTGCGCAGCTCATGGCTGACGTTTGCAACATAGTCCTTTCGCGTCTGTTCAAGTCTCTCGCTTTCGGTAACGTCCGTTATCAGCACAACCGCACCGAAAAGCGAACCGTTCTCCTCGTGAATCGGGGTTGCCGCAATGCGTAGCATCCTTTCGCCGATCGTGAAATCACAGTTGCGCACTTCGTCCGTATCAAGAGCTTCTATCGCCACGGCAGCAATTTTCGGATAACCGGCCGCCGCTGCGGGGTGAGTATTTTCCTTCCCGCCCAAAAGCTGCACGGAAGCGGAGTTGTAATGCGTGACAACGCCCGTTTTATCCACGGAAATAATGCCCTCGCCGATGCCGTCAAGCACGGTGCGCAGCCTGTTGCGCTCAACAACAAGGCTGTCAATATTGTTTTGAAGAGCTTCCGCAAGAATATTGAACGATTGCGCAAGGTGACGCGATTCGTTGCTTCCCTCTTCCTTGGCGCGAACGGTCAAGTCTCCCCCCGCCATTTGCAGCGCAACGTTTGAAACGTGCCGAATGGGCTTTGTTACCTTGCTGAATATGATAACTATCGGAATAAGCATCAAAAGTGCAATGCCGAGCATTGCAAGGCCGAGTTCCACCGCAAGCTTTGCAAGCGTGCTTTCAGCCTGTTTTGAACCGACAACAAGTATCACGGAACCGATTATATCACCCGAATCGGAATACACCGGCGTGCCGACAACAATTCCTATATCGGTTGACGGAAGAGCAATTTCTTCCCCCTGAATGACCGTTTGGAAGCAGCGGCGGACGGTTTCAACGCTTTGGTCGTACTCATCCTGTTCTGCCGTTGTAACAACCTCACCGTTAGGTTCGATTATGTAAATTGTTGCATCCGATGCGGAAAATTCGCCGAGATGCAGCATCCTCGCAAGAGTGCGTTTGTCCGTGTTTGATTCATACAGCTTTGTCACGCGCTGCGATATTGACTGCGCTTTCGGCTTCAGTTCGTCAATTTTCATTCCGGCGTACATTTCATGCCCGACAACGGAAAAAAGGCACGCAACAAGTATCACGAGCAGCACCGTGATTGCGCACACAATATAAAGAATTATTCTGAACAGGCTTGATCTTTTCATATCTCTCGTTTTCTGCGGGGCCGTGCCGAAACACGCCGCACACGCATTTCGGAAAAAACATCAGCAGGCGAACCCGCAGCGTTTCAGCCTTTCGGGTTCGCCCTGAAGTTCATTTTCATTTTTGCAAAACGGTTCAAAAGGGCAAAATCTGTCCGTTTCATTCCGTCGGCTTTTCTTCAACGAAATCGTATGCCTTCGGCGTTTCGGGCAGTTTTTTGCGTTCCTCGTTGTCCTGTCTGTCATCGGGATCGCCGTATGCCTCAAACCTGTAGCCGACACCGTAAACGGTTTTTATCTCCCATCCGCAATCGTCCGCAGACTGCAGCTTCTGGCGAATGCGCTTAATCTGAGTGTCAACGGCGCGCGTATCGCCGTAGTATTCATAGCCCCATACGATTGAAAGGATCTTTTCGCGCGAAAAAACCTTTCCGGGATGTGAGGCAAGCAGCTGAAGGATCTCGACTTCTTTCGGGGTGAGCGGCAGTCTTTCGCCGTTCAGCCTTACGTCGTAGTTATTTATATTGATTTCAAGGTTTCCGTAATGCAGAATCTTTGCGGGTTCCGTTTCCTGCATTGAATACCTGCGCAGAACGGCCTTGACCCTTGCAACAACTTCACGCGCGCTGAAGGGCTTTACAATGTAATCGTCCGCACCGAGCTCAAGCCCGAGCACGCGGTCGATCTCCTCGGATTTCGCCGTCAGCATTATAATCGGAACACTGCTGTTCTGGCGAATCTCGCGGCAAACGTCCATTCCGCTTTTTTTGGGCATCATGAGATCAAGAATAACAAGGTTCGGCTTTTTGCGGTTGAATTCTTCAATCGCCTGTTCGCCGTCAAATGCCGAAATGCACTCGAATCCCTCGTTTCTGAGGTAGACGCCGAGTGTTTCGTGAATGATATGCTGATCATCGCAAATCAGTATCTGCTGTTTGACTGACATAGTACTTTGTACGCTCCTTTGTTGGTTGGTGCATTTATATTATATTGCCTTTTAAGCAAAGTTTCAAGTACTTTTTTTATTTGACATATCGAGATGCGCACTTTGTCACAATATTCTTTTTTCGGTCAATCAGCGGCATATTCGCGTCGAATGACAAAATAGGTACATATTCTGTCAGGCAATATACACCGATAGGCAACCAAAATTGCCGCATTCGCGTGTTATAATAGGAGCATGAAAAGAATCGGGCCGGCGAACAGCCCCGCAAGGGTGCTCTGACAGGGATGCGGCGGCGGACTGTTCAACGGGTTTTACCCGCGGAGCAGCATGAACAATGTTTACTCCGAGCTCTTTTCACAGAAACTATCATTATTAATTAAAGGAGTGTAACATCATGGAAGAGAAAAGAAAAATCAGGATGCCCATCGGCGCAGCCGTTGCGTGCCTTCTTATAGTTGCCCTTTTGACCGTCGGTATCGTTGCCGGCGCCAAGTTTATCAACAATTCGCTTTCTGCCTCACAGACCGAAAAGAACGCTTCCGTCCAAGCAACATCGGCACCTTCCGGCTCAAACGGCACCGTCGGTTCATCAGGCGACAAGACCGGCGACCTTCCTTCTGACAAGCTTTCTTACGCCGGCAGTTCGGCTCGACCCGATTCGGAACACAAAACCATTGAAAACTGCATGTCCTCCGTTGTCAGCATCGACGTCACGGCGCAGAGCGGGCACAAGAGTGTGCTTGCAGGTTCGGGCTCCGGAGTCATCATTTCGGCGGACGGCTATATCGTGACCTGCAACCATGTTGTTGAGGGCGCACAGAAAATTTTCGTCTACCTTGACAACGGCAATGACTACGAAGCAACCCTTGTCGGCACCGACAGCGTGACCGACCTTGCGGTTATCAAAATCAATGCCTACAATCTCAACTATGCCAAGTTCGGCGATTCCTCAACGCTCAGCGTCGGTGAAGACGTGTTTGCAATCGGCAACGCACTCGGCCAGCTTTCCAACACATACACACGCGGTTCCATCAGCGGCCTTGACAGGAGCATTACCATTGACAACGTGACCATGACCCTGCTCCAGACCGATGCCGCAATCAACCAGGGCAACTCCGGCGGCGGACTGTTCCGTGAATCGGACGGCACTCTCATCGGCATTGTGAATGCAAAGAGCAGCGGCAGCGGTATTGAAGGCCTTGGCTTTGCAATCCCCTCCACGCTTGCCCGTGAAGTTATCGGCAACCTTATGGACTACGGTTTTGTTGTCGGCCGTCCCTATCTCGGTGTCTCCACTCAGGATGTTTCCCTCTCCGGTTACGGATTCTTCACCAGTGCTTACACCTACCCCTGCATTGTATCCGTTGAAGACGGCAGTGCGGCTCAGCAGGCAGGACTGAAAAAGGATGATGTTATAATGGCTGTCAACGGCGAAACGGTCTCAAGCTCCGACGGACTTTACATCGCTGTCAGCAAGTTCAAAGTCGGCGATACCGTAACGCTCACCATTTTGCGCAGCAATTCGCAAATTGATGTTTCCGTAACTCTCGGCCAGCGCAGCACGGCAAAAACCGCCGAATAATGCAGTCGCTGATTATGCTTGAACAACCAAAACGCACCGCCGCACATTAAAGCGGGGTGCAATATCGAAACAACCTGCTGCGTGCAGGTTTTCAGATAAATTGTTCCGCCTTTGGGAAAGGATCCTTCCCGAAGGCGGACTTTTTTTGAGCCTTTTCCTTTCGTTTTGAAATTCAAAATTTTATTTCTTTTTTCCAAAATTCCTCAGGTCAGCGTTTTGTGTGCGGAAATCGAAAAAAAACCGAACATTTCCTGAAAAGGGGCTATCATTTCAGCCCCGATGTGCTATAATGTATTTGGTGGAAGAGTTTTATTTTCCGCAAAGCTGCACAAACTGTTCTCCAAGCCGACTTTTCGGGTCCGCAAAACCTTCCGACGTTTGCGGGACGGATGCAGCGGTTTGCGGAGCTCTGTCTGCCCGCAGGGAACTGCCGTGTGATGTTCTCGCGGGCGAAAAAACCGCAAAATGTTTAAAAACAGTTATAAAATTTAAAAAAATTGAAAGGTCGCTCCCCGATGCCGAACCGGTGCGGGCGGGCAGAAAAAAATATGAAGGACGGATTCATTAAAGTTGCTGCATGTTCACCGAAAGTTGTGCTTGCAGACCCGAAAGCCAACGCCGATGCGATAATTGCCGCGCTGCACCGCGCCGCGGCACACGGGGTTCGGCTTGCCGCATTTCCCGAGCTTGCAATGACGGGCTACACCTGCGGCGACCTTTTCATGCACGAATTGCTTTTGGACAGCGTTGAAACCGAGCTTCTCCGCATCGCACGCGAAACCGCGAACCTTCGGCTTGCCGCCGTCATAGGTGCGCCGATTCGCTGCGCGGACAAGCTTTACAACTGCGCCGTTGTCATATCCCGCGGAGTGATTCTTGCTGTCGTTCCAAAAACGCACATGCCGAATTACGGCGAATTCTATGAGCTGCGGCATTTTGCCGTGCCTTCCCGCACGGAACTCGGCGCCGCCGCGCCTTATATTGATTCATTGCAGACTTTTTTCAATCCCGACGGCTGCATCTTCTCATGCACGGATTATCCCGATTTCCGTTTCGGCATTGAAATCTGCGAGGATCTTTGGGTTGCTTCCCCTCCGTCGGATAGACTTGCCGCTGCCGGCGCGCTCGTGATCGTTAACTGTTCCGCCGGAGATGAAATCATCGGCAAGGCGGATTACCGCAAGCGCATCACGGAAGTTCAATCCGCAAAAAACATTTGCGCGTACCTTTATTGCGGCGCGGGTGAGGGTGAATCAACAAGCGATATGGTCTTTTCGGGGCATTGCTTTGCTTACGAAAACGGCACACTGCTTGCCGAAAAAGCGCCTTTTGACTATGCGAACGATATGCTTATCACCGAAATTGATTTGGGCCGGCTGCTTTACGACAGGCGCCGCGTGAACAGCTTCTGCGCGGGCAATGCTGCCCATTCCGGTCTTTTCGTTGATTTCTCTCTCGGATTCGGTTCATGCACCCCCGCCCCGCGCGAGGATCTTCCCGAAACGGAACTTACCCGCCGCTTCCCGCGCAATCCCTTTGTTCCGCATGACGAAAACGAATTAAACGCACGCGCAAAAGATATTCTGACGATACAGGCTCTCGGGCTCAAACGCCGGCTTGAACACACGCATTCAATGAGCGCGGTCATCGGCATTTCGGGCGGACTGGATTCCGCACTTGCGCTGCTTGCCGCGGCAAAGGCATGCGACCTTATGGGCATTGACCGCAAATTTGTTCATGCCGTCACCATGCCCTGTTTCGGCACCACCGAACACACGAAACAAAATGCCGTTGCTCTTTGCAATTCCCTCGGCGTAACGCTTCACACGATTCCGATTGCGGATTCGGTGCGTTCGCATTTTCGCGACATCGGGCACGACGAAACCTGTCACAACGTTGTTTACGAAAACGCACAGGCGCGCATGCGCACCCTTGTGCTGATGGATCTTGCAAATGCGCTGAACGGCCTTGTTGTCGGCACGGGCGACCTTTCCGAGCTTGCACTCGGCTGGGCAACCTATAACGGCGACCATATGAGCATGTACGGCGTGAATGCAGGCATTCCCAAAACGCTTATCAAATACGTTGTGCGTTATTATGCGCTGCACTGCGAAAACCCTGCGCTGCACGACACCCTGACCGCAATACTTGAAACCCCGATATCTCCCGAGCTTCTTCCCGCCGATGAAAAGGGCAATATTGCTCAAAAAACAGAAGATCTTGTCGGGCCGTACGAGCTGCATGATTTCTTCCTCTATTACGTGCTGCGTTGGGGCTGCCCGCCTGCAAAGCTTTTCCGCATTGCAAAGCAGGCATTCCGCGAAAGTGAGTTTTCGAATGAAACGATTTTGAAATGGCTCAAAAACTTCTATCGCCGTTTCTTCAATCAGCAATTCAAGCGCAACTGTCTGCCCGACGGGCCGAAAGTCGGTTCCGTCTGCCTTTCCCCGCGCGGGGATTGGCGAATGCCGAGTGACGCCGTTCAAAGGCTTTGGGCGGATGAAATTCAAAAATTGAGCTGAACAAACGCGAATTAAACCGATTGATTCGGAAACGGGGTTTTGGGTGTATTTTTGGTTTTTTGTCAATCGTACCTACCGAGTAATTGAGCAATTGAGGTGTGCAGCATGAGTTACCACGCATTATACAGGCAGTACCGTCCGAGCAGGTTCTGCGAAGTTGTCGGACAGGAGCATATCACCGATGTTCTGCGCAACCAGATCCGCACCGGGCGCATTGCCCACGCTTATCTTTTCAGCGGTTCACGCGGAACGGGCAAAACAAGCACGGCGCGAATACTTGCCCGTGCCGTCAACTGTCTTGACCCGAAGGACGGCGAACCCTGCGGCAAATGCGCTGCCTGCATTACGGACGTTTCGGAAAGCATAGACATTATCGAAATGGACGCCGCTTCAAATTCCAAAGTTGACGAAATGCGCGCGCTCCTCGAAAAGGCTGAGTTTGCTCCGATTTACCTTAAAACAAAGGTTTATATCATTGACGAAGCGCACATGCTTTCAAAAAGTGCAAACAACGCTCTTCTGAAAACTCTCGAAGAGCCGCCCGCACATGTTGTTTTCATTCTTGCAACGACCGAACCGCAGGCGCTCCCCGCAACGATACTTTCCCGCTGCCAGCGTTTTGATTTTCGCCGCCTTTCGGTTCATAATCTTGCGGCGAACACACGGCGCGTACTTCGTTCCGCAGGGGCGGAAATCGAAGACGAAGCGTTGATGTGCATTGCGCGTGCGGCGGACGGCGGAATGCGCGACTGCCTGAGCATTGCCGACCAGTGTCTGAGCTTCTGCGGCGACGCGGACGGCACGGAGCAAAAACTTATCACTCAACAGGATGTTCTGTCCGTTCTCGGCAGCATGAATGCGGATTTTCTGTTTGATTTTGCGGATTCCGTGCTGCATTCCGACACGGCGGCGGTCATGAAAAACATCGAACAGGTTGTCTCCGGCGGGCGCGACATCGGCGTTTTCGTTCAGGATCTTTCCAACCATTTCCGCTCGCTTCTGCTTGCAAAAGTTTGCGGAAGCTGTGCGGATATTCTTGACTGCACGCAGGACACGATGGAACGCTACCTTGCACAGGCGGAATCAGCCGGCAAGGCGCGGCTCGAAAGAACGCTTGACGCTCTGATGCAGCTTCAGCCGAACCTTCGCTGGGTCACCATGCCGCGGGTTTTGCTTGAAAGCACGCTTCTTAAAGTCTGCCACCCGGATGAACAAACCGAGATGACCGCCCTTATCGACCGTATGGAGGAGCTTGAACGCAGGCTCAAAAGCGGCGCATTTGTTTCCGCCGAGACAAAAGCGGCCTCCGATTCGGCTCAAAGTTCGGGCAGCCGTTCGGACAATTCGAACAATTCGGACAATAAAGAAGCGGGTTCCGCATCTTCCGAAAATGAAAAAGCAGCAGCCGAACCGGCGCTTCCGACGCCGCCCGTTGTTTCCGACAGTTTCGAAGTGCCCGCCGCAACGCCCGAAGCGGAAGAATTGTTCCGCACATTCATGGCGGCACTGATGAAAACGGATATGATGCTCGGCATTCAGATTCAGCTTGCGGCAGCGCATTGGCTCGAAAACGAAAATCTTTTTATTTGCTTTGACAAATCAAAGCGTTCCAATTATAATTATGCAAACACACCCGAGGTGAAGGCAAAACTCCGACGCGCGGCGGGCGAAAGCATTGCGCCGCACGGCGTCGAGCTTGTGCTCAAAGACGGAAGCGTCGTTGCAAAAAAGGACGTTCCGACTGAGCTTTTCGGGGTTGAAATCACCGAAGTTTAGCAGAAAAAGTACAGCAGAAAACGTTCTGTATAACGGCATTCGGCGAAAGCTATTATTTTATTTTATATAAAGAGGTTACACAATGCAGATTCAGGCACCGAAGGGAACAAAGGATGTTCTGCCCGGCGAAAGCTATAAGTGGCAGTATATCGAAAAAGAAATGCGCGATCTGTGCCGCCTGTACGGCATTAACGAATTGCGCACGCCGATAATTGAACACACCGAGCTTTTCATGCGCGGCGTCGGCGACACGACGGATATAGTTCAAAAGGAAATGTACACTTTCAAGGATAAGGGCGACCGCTCCATCACCCTCAAGCCCGAGGGCACGGCAGGCATGGTTCGCGCCTTCCTTGAAAACAGGCTCTTCAACGAGGCTCTTCCCCAAAAGATGTATTATCTCAACGCTCCGGTTTTCCGCTATGAAAAGCCGCAGGCGGGAAGGCTTCGCGAACATCATCAGTTCGGCGTTGAGTTTTTCGGTGCGTCCTCCTTTGAAGCCGATGCGGAAATCATCATGCTTGCGCTCTCCCTTCTGAGAAGGTTGGGGCTTGACGAGTTGACGCTGCACCTTAACAGCATCGGCTGCGGAAAATGCCGCCGGGAATACAACAAGGCTCTTTTTGATTATCTGAAATCGCATATCGACGGCATGTGCAAAACCTGTCAGGACAGGCTTGAGCGCAACCCCATGCGCATCCTTGACTGCAAAGAGGAACGCTGCAAGGAAATCTGCCGCAGCGCACCGCGCACGCTTGATTACCTCTGCGATGATTGCCGTGCACATTTCGAGGGACTCAAGCGCTGTCTCGACACCTGCGGCGTGAAATACGTTGTCGATCCGGATATCGTCCGCGGGTTGGACTATTATACCGGCACGGTATTCGAAATTGTCTCCACCCGCATCGGCTCTCAGGGCACCGTATGCGGCGGAGGCAGATACAATAACCTCGTTGAAGAACTCGGAGGGCAATCCCTTCCCGCCGTCGGTTTCGGCATGGGCATGGAACGCTTGCTGATGGTCATGGAAAACGCAAACGCCGTCATTCCCAAGCCCAAGCCCGTGAAGGTCTATTTCGCCGCAATGGGCGAACAGCCCCGCCTTGCCGCTTTCGGCCTTGTTCAAAAGCTTCGCGAAAACGGAGTTTTTGCCGAATTCGACCACATGGAGCGCAGCTTTAAGGCGCAATTCAAATACGCAAACAAGATTTTTGCGGAATATGTTGCAATTCTCGGCGATGACGAGCTTGCGGCAGGAGCAGCAAAAATCAAATGCATGGCGGACGGCTTTGAAACCTCCGTCAAGCTTGATGAGCTTGTTGACTATTTTGCGGACTGAAACCCGCTCCGCAATTAAATACGAACAGAGCAAAAGGGAGCTGTGACAGTTCCCTTTTTTGTTGTTTTCTTTCCCGCTATTAAAGCATGATGCATATCAGCCCGTTGCAGCCTTCGTTTACCATTCTTGTTATCGCATCGCGCAGCTTCATCTGAACATCCGCAGGCAAGCGCGACACCTTGCCCGCCATGCCGTCCTTAACAAGGTCATAGAGCGATTTTCCGAAGATGTTCGTGCTCCATATCTCATCCGGTTTGTTTTCGAACTTGTCAACAAGGTATTCGATAAGCTCCTCGCTCTGTTCGGCGGTGCCGACAAGCGGGTTGACCTCGCTTTCGATATCAACGCGAATGATATGCAGTCCGGAAGCCTTTGCTTTCAGACGAACACCGAAACGCGAACCGTGCTGGACTATCTCCGGCTGATCCAGCTGCATTTCATCTATCTGCGGCGGAACAAGGCCGTAACCCGTTTCTTCCGCCGCCGTGAGTGCGCCCGCAATGCGGTCATATGCCTTTTTTGCCAGAACAAAATCCTTCAGCGAAGCAATAAGCTCGCTTTCGTTTTTAATTTCGCAGCCGCATTCCTCGCTGAGCACACGATAGAACACATCATCATTCGGAACAAGCCGGAACACCGCACTGCCGCTGCCAAGGCTGATACGAACCTGCTCAACGGGTTTATAATCCTCCATTCCTCCGAACACCTTTTGAATCAATGCTGCATCCCGCATTTTGTTCAGGTTCGGCATTGCCGCTTTCGCCCTGTCAAGCAAAGCTTTAACAAGGCAATGCTCCGTTCCGAGAGCGCGCATCCATTCGGGCATTTCAATGCAGATGCTGCCGAGAGGGAATTCTTGCAAAACGCCTTCCAGCAATGAGTCAATATCCGAAAGCTCCATTCCGAGAACGTCCAGCGGCTTTACAGGCGCACCGTATTTTTCCGAAAGCTGTGCCGAAAGCTCCGCCGCCGCCTGCCCCGTTGGGTCGGAGCTGTTCAAAATGATGATATAGGGTTTTCCCGTGTTCTGCATTTCGCGCAGCACCGCCTCTTCCGCAGGCGCATATGCTTCGCGGGAAATTCCCGTGATGCTGCCGTCCGTCAAAATGACGATGCCTATTGTTGAATGTTCCGTAATGACTTTCCGCGTGCCGAGTTCCGCGGCTTCATCAAACGGAATATCGTAATCGAACCACGGTGTTCTTACCATGCGCGGCTGCTCCCCCTCGCTGCTGCCGAGCGCACCTTCCACCATATAGCCCACGCAATCCACCATGCGCAGGCGCAGCTCAATGCCATCCTCGCCGATGGTGAGCGCGACCGCCTCATTCGGAACAAATTTCGGTTGAGTTGTCATAACCGTTTTGCCCGAACCGCTTTGCGGCAATTCGTCCACAATTCGGGCCAGGGCATATTCGTTTTCAATCTTCGGAAGAACCATAAGGTCCATGAACCGTTTGATAAATGTCGATTTGCCCGTTCGAACGGGGCCGACGACGCCGATGTAAATATCCCCTCCGGTACGTTTTTGAATATCCCGATAAATGCCTGTGCTTGCCATAATAACCTCCGATTGCTGTTTTGCCGCTGAATCGGCTTTATCCTTTTGTGAATTGATATGAGCGGCAGCGCGGAAATATTCGCATTTGCGGCTTTTTTGTTTAATTAAAAGCCCCCTCCGCAAACAGTGCGGTGAGAGCTTTTTGCAGGTATTGAATTTTTCGAATTGCATTTACACTGTCAAAAAAACCGACGCAGCCGTGCCTGTTTAAAGCAGCTTTTGTCCGTTGATAAACAATGCAAAGCTCAACCCGAGTCTGTTCGCGGCACGCATACAGAGCTTCATGCGGGTCATGAATATTTCGAAATAATCCATAATGGAGCAATACTGCGTGTCGATGGTCAGATTCAGCGAAAGAGTCGCCTTGCTGTCATCGATTCGGATATTTGATTCCGTAACGGAGTAATTTACGCGGTCATGAATATCAAAAGTCGAGATATTGCGATTGCGCACACGGCTTCGGCGAACATCGCATTTATCCGCAAGTATCAGCGCAGCGGCAACAGCGTTTACAGGTACGCCCGTGCCCTCGTCATGGTTGCCGATCGCCGTTACGATAAGAGAAATATCCTCCGCACTCATTCCGCGCTCTTCCAAAAGCCGGAACGCAAGCAGTGCACCGCTTTGTGAATGGTCAACGCGGTTTATAAGGTTACCGATATCGTGCAGATAGCCGGCAATGCGGACAAGCTCCACTTCGTGTTCGGAATAACCGAGTGTTTCAAGGATATGCGCCGCATTTTCGCTCACCATTGTGACATGCGCAAACGAATGCTCCGTGAATCCGAGCGCAAGCAGGGATTCGTCCGCACGAATGATGTAGGTTCGGATTGAGGCATCCTCCCGCAGCTGTTTATATGTTATCGCCGTCATAAAAATCTCCCCCTTATTTTCGGTTGAAAAACGAACCGTCGGAAACTCCCGTTTGCGTTTTTTGCCGCCGGGAGTGTTCCCGATTCCGTTTGCCGCCTCAGCGCACCTTCAGTCCGCTTGCCATATCGCCCATGGTTGTAAGTGCGGAAAGGTTCTCATCCGATGCATCGCTTGCGCAAAGTATCATGCCGTGGCTTTCAATGCCGCAGATGGTCTTCGGCGCAAGATTTGCAGCAACAACCACTGTTTTGCCGATGAGCTGCTCCGGGCTGTACCATTTTTTGATTCCGGAAAGCACAATGCGCTCCTCACCGCCCATTTGCAGCGTGCATTTGAGCAGTTTTTTGGATTTTTTAACTTCTTCGCAGGCAATGACCTTTGCAAGGCGCAGATCAAGTTTCGCAAAGTCGTCATAGCTTATCTCCGGCAGCAGCGCGGGTTCGGCGGGCTTTTCCTCGGATTTTACCTCAGATTTTGCCTCCGTGTCCGCGTTCTTCGCTTCGGGCTTTGCCTCCGCCTTCTCCTCCGCTGCCTGCTTTGGCTTCGGAAGCAATGCCTCAAGCTGTTCAAGCTCCTTTTTGACATCGATTCGCGGGAAGAGCGCCTCTCCCTTTTTAACGATCGTGCCTTCGGGCAGCTTTCCGAATTCCGCAACGGAATCGAACTCCTTAAGCGTTTCGTCCGCAACGCCGAGCTGTTCAAAAATCTTCGGCGCGGTGCGGGTCAGGAACGGACGCAGGCAAACGGCGACAATGCGCAGGCACTCCGCAAGGTTATAAAGCACGGTTCCGAGCCTGTCACGCTTTGCTTCATCTTTTGCCAGCAGCCACGGTGCGGTAATGTCGATATATTTGTTGCAAAGACGAACAAGTCTGAAAATCTCTGCCAAGGCCTCATTGGGGTGCAGCGCATTCATGCAGGCATCGATTTTTTCCGCAAGTTCGGCTGCTGCGGGAACGATGGTTGAATCCTCTTCCTCAACGGGCGCATCGGGCGCAGGGATAACTCCGCCGAAATACTTCTCAATCATTGCAACCGTGCGTGAAAGCAGATTGCCGAGGTCGTTTGCAAGGTCGCTGTTTATGCGCGTTATCAGCACCTCGTTGTTAAAATTGCCGTCGCTTCCGAACGGGAATTCGCTCAGCAGGAAGTAGCGAATTGCATCCACGCCGTAACGTTCGACAAGCTTGACGGGGTCAACAACGTTGCCGAGGGATTTGCTCATCTTTGTGCCGTCCAAAACAAGCCAGCCGTGGCCGTAAACCTGTTTGGGCAAAGGAAGGCCGAGAGCCATCAGCATGATGGGCCACACAATGGTGTGGAAACGGATTATCTCCTTGCCGACGATGTGAACATCGCAGGGCCAGTATTTTTTGAACATTGAATCATCATCGCTCAAATAACCGAGCTTTGAAAGATAGTTCAGCACGGCATCGAACCAGACATAGATAACGTGCCTGTCGTCAAAGCTGACGGGCACACCCCATTTAAAGGTGCTGCGGCTGACGCAGAGATCCTCAAGCCCCGGAAGCAGGAAGTTGTTGAGCATCTCTTTTGCGCGGGAGGCGGGTTGAATAAATTCGGGGTGAGTCTCAATGTATTCAATGAGGCGGGGCGCATATTTGCTGACGTTAAGGAAATAGCTTTCTTCCTCAACCTCTTCAACCTTGCCGCCGCAATCGGGGCACACTCCGCCGCTCTCCTTGAGCTGCGTCTCCGTCCAGAACGCCTCGCAGGGCGTGCAGTACATGCCCTTGTAGCTGCTCTTATAAATATCGCCCTGGTCATAGAGCTTTTTAAAGACCTTTTGAACGCATGCAACGTGGTAATCATCCGTCGTGCGAACAAAGCCGTCGTTGGAAATATCCATAAGCTGCCAAAGGCTGTGGAACCCCGCAACGATGTTGTCAACATACTGCTGAGGTGTAACTCCCGCTTCCGCTGCCTTGCGTTCAATCTTTTGTCCGTGTTCGTCCGCACCGGTCAAAAAGTAAACATCATAGCCGCGCATTCTCTTATAGCGTGCAAGCGCGTCCGTGTTCACGGTGCAATAGGTGTGTCCGATATGCAGTTTTGCACTCGGATAGTAAATGGGCGTTGTGATGTAATAAGTTTTCTTTTCTTTCATGATTTCCGTCATAAAAACTCTCCTTCGGAAGTATTCCGGATATTTGCGTTTTGAATTTTTTGAAAACAAATTAAAAAACGCCCCCATATCCGGTCAAGGGATATAGGGGCGTCCGTCATGCACGATGAACCTTTCCGCCGCAAAAACGGCAGAAACGCTGTTCGGGTATGCGGCGTTGTCGCGGTACCACCCTAATTCCCGACAAAAGGCGTTTGTATGCGCAAACATGCCGTGTCGGCTCATTTCGCGCTGTAACGTGCGCACACGCCGTGTCTTAATGAATTCTGCACGGCTGTATGCAATGCGTGCATATTTCGGTTCGACCTCGGGGGCTCGGGAGCCATGTTCGGGATACCCCGCTCCCGACTTGCACCGAACGCCGGGTCTCTGAAAGCGGAAGCTGTCCGTACTCTTTCCGTCACAGCCCTATGAAATTCGGCAGAGATTAATGCGGAATTAACCGCTGATAAATCCCCGCAGTTTATATTTTAATCATAGTCTGCACGTTTGTCAAGCGGTTGATACGATTTTTCGGCAATTGCTTCTCCTGCGTCAATTATCGGTTACGCTCGGCATATAAATCCGCCCCTGTTTATCCGCAGTGATTGAAATTGCGGCATAATTATGTTATAATCTCCCGGCACGGGGGATTTCGAACTATGGCTAAACTCTATTTTCGTTACGGCGCAATGAGCTCTTCAAAAACAGCTCAGGCAATAATGGTCAAATACAACTACGGCGAGCGCGGGCAAAAAGCTCTGCTTGTGAAGCCGGCTGTTGATATTCGCGACGGTGCACGCATCGTGCGTTCCCGCTGCGGGCTGACCGACGAATGCATTTTGTTCGATGATATTCCGTGGAACGATGTGCATGATCATGTTTATGACTGCATAATCGTTGACGAAGCGCAGTTTTTGACCCGAGCGCAGGTCATGCTGCTTGTTGAGGCAGTTGACAAATACAATATTCCTGTGATATGCTATGGGTTGAGAACTGATTTTCAGGGCAATTTTTTTGAGGGCAGTCACACTCTCATGGCTCTTGCCGACACGATTGAAGAGATAAAAACAATTTGTTGGTGCGGAAGGAAAGCGATCATGAACGCGCGGCTTGACGGTAAAGGCGGAATTACCAAAGTCGGTGAACAGGTCGTCCTCGGTGCCGACGATAAATATATAGGTCTCTGCCGAAAACATTGGGCAGAGGGCAAAATTAGCAATGATTAATTTTAAATCTAAAAATCGAAGCGATTGCAGCTGTTTTTTCGTTGTGCATATTAAACGCACCGCGAACGGTTTTTTGCAATCTTGAGGAAAGGCTATGAGATTTTATATTGCAACAGGTCTTGTAAATGCCGAGCATGCGCGTAAAGCCGCCGAGGTTCTGCGCCGCAACGGGCATGAACAGACGTACGACTGGACAACCCACGGTGACATTCGTCACGAAGGCGCAGAGCGCATGAGCGAAGTTGCTTTCAACGAACTGCGCGCCGTCCGCGACGCCGAGCTTGTCGTTGCCCTTCTTCCCGGCGGGCAAGGCACACATACCGAACTTGGCGTTGCTCTCGCAACACGCAGCAACAAGCGCATAATACTTTGGAGCGAAACCGGTGATGAATTCGCATTCGACAACCGCACATGCACGTTCTATTTTCACCCTGCGGCGGAACGCGTTGTCTGCCCCTTTGAGGAACTTCTTGAAATTCTGAACACCGACCGCATTGACTCCGCTTCAAACTTTGCGGATTGATTTTGCGTTTTTACCCGACAAACCGAGATTGACCGGGCTGCTGCAAACGGCTTTTTGCCTGCGGCAGTCCTTTTTCAAAAATTCCGTTACGAATAAAGTTCCAAACAAATTTCTGCAGCAGCACCGCAGACAGAGTCCCTTTCCGCAAAAAAAGATTATTCAGAGCATCCTTTCGTTAATTCGACAGCCGTTTTCTTATTAATTCGGACTTTTGATGATTGAAATTAAACGGATTTCCGTGTATAATATCCTATGAGTTATAATCGACCGGCAGGTGAAGGGGTGTATGCGGCAAAATCGTTTTATCTCAAATCGTGCCTGTCGAAATCAATAACTCTCAATACAAGTGTTTCGTTGAAAGGAGTAAACCATGAACACACCCGCAACCTCGAACAGTGCCGACTATTCCGGCGAACAAATTGCTTATAAAGACAGCACATATGAACTTGTTTCGAAAGTCGCGTTTCTTATAGGCGTCCCTCAGCGCATTTTTGAAAATGAGCACGAAGCTCCGTAGCTCGATGTTTTCAACCGTCTTTCAAAAGACAAAAACGCACGAATCATCCGCAATCTCTGCATCATCCGAACATCCATAGAACGCAATTTTAAAAAAATCAATGATATTATGCGAACGGATTACCGCGGACTTTTGTCCATGCCGGAAATCATCCCTTCCGAATGCATTCAGCAGCTCAGCGAGGACGGAATCTCTTTCATCAAAAAATCCAGTACCAAACTTTGTCATCATATTATTGAAATTAATCGTATTGTCTCCGACAGGATCAATAACTGCAAAAGCCTTTTCCCGATATGGATTAATTGGTCGTATGTCAAAGAGCTGTTTATAATGCCAAACGGATTTGCCGAAGGGGGCACGAGAGATGCCGCGAGCATTTACTATGCAAACCTGCAATGCTATCCGTATCAGATGTATATCAACTGGAAACCGATGGATGAAGGGAACATTCTTTTTAACGATAAAAAATTCGTGACTCTTCTGTATCAATGGCACCACGATGTGTTCACCGAATACAGCCGCGTTTCGGATGCGGGAGCTTTTGTTAAGAATAACATCTATGACTTTATAAACGACAGTCAAAAAACCGTCGTCGTTGTGGACTGCGAAAACTCCGACCCGTACAAGCTGTGCGCCGCCCTGCGAAACCTTGACTATGAAGTCATGCAGAAAATATCAAGAATAATCCTTTTTGACGATGTTCACACCGTGAACGCATGGAAGATCCTTGAATACTCCGTCAAAATCCCTGTGGAACACATAATGACAGAGCGCGTTAAGCAGAACAAATCCCTTGTGGACATTCAGCTGACCGCAAGAGCCTGCCAGGAGCATTATCAAAACCAAGTTGATTCCTTCGTTATTGTTTCAAGCGATTCCGACTACTGGGGGCTTATTTCTTCCCTTTCTGATGCACGGTTCCTTGTTATGATCGAGCGCGAAAAATGCGGGCCGGATATGAAAGCCGCGCTTGCCGATTCCGGAATATTCTACTGTTATCTTGACGATTTCTATTCCGGGAATGCCGAAGATATCAAACTCAACGCGCTCTTTCAGGAAATGTACCGCTGGATCGACGATTCAATCAAACTCAATGTGAACGAAATGCTTGATGCCGCGCTGAGAAACACGCGGCTGGAAATGTCCGCTGCGGAGCGCAAACAATTCTATGAAAAGCATATCCGAAACATGTCCCTTGTTATAGATGACGACGGAAATGTTTCAATAGAGTTGAAGCGCAAATGATTTGATTCGGACGTAAAACGAAAACGCAGCCTCAGCCGCCTTTCAAAAAGCACGGCCGAGGCTGTTTTGTTCTTATTCGGCTGCCGATGTTGTCAAACATTCGGTTGCCGCCGAATGTCAGGCGGTTTTACCCTTTTTCACAAGAGACCAGATATATCCGCCCATTCCGATTGCAGCAAACAGCCACACTCCGAGAACGTCGGTGATGAAGTATTTCCGAAACTCCGCATCCCGAAGCAGCTCGGGCATTACGGACATGCTTTCGAAGATTGTTAATCCGTAGTTCTTTGACATCACAAAGCTGTAAACAACAAACTCCGCAAGAAGAAGCATCAGGAGCGTTGCAATAACCGAAGTCACAATGGAAGCAACGGATGATTTCACGCCCTTGTTTTTGTTTGCGCCGGAAAAGATTCTGTATCCGAGCATTGCAAGTGCGGCGGTCGCAATGCCGCTTATGGCAGCAATGTAACCGAAAATTGACAGTGTGAATGTCAGCGCACCGCCGGGAATTGCGAAAAGAACCGCGCCCAAAACTCCCATGAACACATTTTCTTTGTATATGACCTGCTTCGGTTCGGGCTGTGCGGCGGTTTTATCATAGTGATTCCACTCGTATTCCGAACCGCCCGCAGGCTCACCGTTCGGTTCGGATTCTGCGGCAGTAAATTCGTTTTTGGAGTCCTCACCCGCAGGAGCAAACTCATCGTTTTCATTCTGTTCAAAGCTTTTCGGCTGTTTTAATTCTCCGTTAACGGAGTTTTGGTCGTTTTCGTACATTTCTTTCTCCAATATTTTTTTGACCGTGCCGCTGATTCCGCTGCACATTTCGGCGGCAGTGAAGCTGCTCTGTCTGTGTTCAGTATATCAAATTCGGCATGACGTGTCAATATATAAGCTTAATCCTCCGCCCCAACCTTCCGACGAAAAGCCGAAGCGGAGGATTTTTATTTTTTGCTTGCTTTCGGTTCATTCAAATTCTGAACTCACCCGATTTGAATTTTACAATCCGAGCGAAAGCGCGAGTATCGCACTCAAAAATCTTTTTGCCATGGTTTTCCCTTTCGAACTTTTTTTGCAGGCAGTCCGATGCTGCCGACACGCATATATTATAGCACATGTTCGGTACATTGTTAAGCCCAAAACGGGGAATATTTGTGAAAAATTTTTAAACAGATGTGTTAAATTGTTGTGTTTTCATATTGTTTTAAACTTTCATTGTTGCAGTTTTATTGCATTTTTCAAACCGAATTCGGGCATTGCAATTCCCGCCGCCGTCTGATAAACTCATAGATATGACTGCTGTGTATATGCGGACTTAAACCAAAAGAAAGGAAACAATCATCATGGACGATATTATAAACAAATGCTCTCAATCTGTTTTGAAAGATGAACAATGCTCTGCGTGCTTTGCGATTGCGGAACGGGTCGTTAATGCGCTGATAAAGCACGGCCTGCATATTTCCTTTGCGGAATCCTGCACGGGCGGGCTTGCCGCCGCACGTATCGTGGACGTGCCGAACGCTTCGTATGTTCTCGATGCCTCATTCGTGACATATGCAGAACGCGCAAAGGTGAAATTCGTGAACGTTGCGGAGGAATCCATTGCGGAACACGGGGTTGTGAGCGAATGTGTCGCACTCTCCATGGCAAAAGGCGCAGCGGCGGCGGCAAATGCCGAAATCGGCGTCGGCATTTCCGGCATTGCAGGGCCTTCCGGCGGCTCACCCGAAAAACCCGTCGGAACCGTCTGCTTCGGCTTTTATTTCGGCGGGAAAGCGGAATGCGGCATTCCGAAGTTCGAAATTTCAAAAACCATGCATTTCGGTGCGGCGGGAAGGCAGGCTGTCCGCAATGCAAGCGTGAATTTTGTTTTTGAAACGCTTGCGGAGCTTCTCCGCGCGGACTGACATTTGTTTTGAATTGAATATATCACAATTAAAAGAGAAAAAATTTAACTCTTCTAATTACTGGCGACAAAGGTAGGTGCGGCTGTTTAATTGCGTCTAAAGACCGTCTTATGTATCTTTGTGTTAATAGGTGTATTATCTAAAAGCGTGATTTTGTTAGTTTATTGTCGTGATATCATGTTTAAAAACCAACTTATAGCAAACACAACCGAATAATATCCGCCTAATACGTTTTTAAGGGTTAAATATAGAAACTTTACTTTTCCAACTATTGACATTGTTAACATATTATGTTACAATCAACATATAACATATTTGTTTGCGAGGGGGTACGTCTAATGAAAAAAATTGTCTCGTTTTTGCTTGTTTTGTCTATGATATGGGCAATCTCAGCAACAGCATTTGCACAGCAAAAGCAAGATCCTAACAATATCGTTGGGCATTATGTTGAAGAACTTGTGATTATGAGTGACGAAGAATTGGCAAGTCTATCGCTTGTAGAAGCTTCATTGCTATTTGAAAAAGCTTTTCATGTTTCTTCAAATAGTTATTCTGAAGATGAAATCCGTATGGGGATATCTGGACTATCGTTCGGGTTGAAATTCCAATCCGCCATGGATCTGTTTAGAACAGCGCAAGAAGAAAATATATACTCTCCCTGCGGAGTTCAGCCAACCACAGGTGGTCAATACTACTCTGGAAAAATTGGTGTTGCTTGGACTCGTGACACATCTTCAGATCGTTCTCCGTTAACACTTGCTGAAATTTTTTCTGGTACATATACCTTGGAAGTTGATTTTTTGACATGGGATACTGCCGCTACCATTCTCGCTGCAAGTGCGAACTATAATTTCTTTCAAGACTTAAGCGAGTCATTTGCTCTTGGTATCACTGAAACTGCATTAAGTGCCAAAATTTGTTCTATGTTGGGATTAGCAAAAGCTCCTGCAGCTATTGCGTCTTTAGCCGTTAGTGTCGTTATCGGGATGGGATGGAACTGGTTACGTAGTTTGGATCGATCTGCTATGCTCAAATGCTTCGAAAAGATGTCGCATAATCAGTATATGCAAGTTGAGTTTATGTGGTCATCGGACATGGTCAATCGGTTTTACACCACAATACCCAGAAAATCCACGATTCCAAATCCATTCCCCGGAATTTACAGTGATTGGCGTATTGATAAGTTCGGAGTTTATTACAATTATTAGAACACGAACATATGTCAGATGCACTAAAAATGGAGACTGTATTTCAGTATACAGTCTCCATCATGAATAAGAAAGGAACCTGCAATGAAAGCCGTTCTCAAAAAAATCTTCCTTTTTCTTGCCGCAACCGCGCTTCTGCTTTATATCAGCGCAGGCACGGCATACCTGACTTACAGCCTCTACCTGAAAGGAAGTCCCCTTTTTTATGCGTCGGAGGCGCTTGAAATAGCCGTTTTTGCCTGCGTTGTTCCGTTTGCGCGAGAAGCGGCTCTCCGGGTGGGGATAAAATCAGCCTTCTTACTGTTCTTACTGTCGGTAGTTTATGCAGTTGCAACAGCCGTCGGAGGCGTTCTTCTGATTGAGCTTCTGCTTCCGGTTCTGAATTGATGCCGCAAGCTGCTTTTTAAATTGTTTGAATCGTTTTTGAACGGGGCTGTGTCAAAGCCCATGCGCGGCGAAACGGGTTCGATATTGCTCATCGGCCCGCTCCGCCTTTCTTTTTTCAAATAATTTCATTTTTTTGCCATTTTTTTGAAAAAAGCTGTTGACATTTGCGCTATAATCTGTTATGCTTGGTATATCATATCAAGGAGGCGTTCTATGAAAAAACTGCTTGCTTTTGCTTCCGTGCTGATGCTCTTTCTTTGCTGCTTCAGCATTGCCGCCGTTGCGGATTCGCGGCGGGATGCGCCCGTTTCCGTTTCGCTCGATTTCCCTGCGGAGCAGATAATCGTTCACGACCCGGAGGAAAGCTTAGGCTATGATGCTGCCGACGAATACTGTCTTGCGCATTCATCCGAGGTCACGATCCGCTTCTCCCTGCCCGCCGCCGCGGACCCCGCACGCAGTTTTGTTCAAATCGCCTACGACTTTTATGAACCACATTATTTCACCGACATGCCGACCGAAAACGGCTGCTATGTTTTCACAAGCAGCATAGACACAACGGACACAACGGGCTACCCCTTCAGCGATCTTCAGATTTATATCAATCAGGATTACGCTCCCTACGAACAATGGCCGAATCACCTTGTGAATATCTTTGCCGATGAAGCCAGTCTTAACGAATGGTGTTCGTATTTCGACGGCGTAAGCTGGGAATACCCCGAAGATACGCCCGAAAATCCCACATATGTTCCCGAAGACCCGACCGATGCTCCCGAAGATCCGACCGATGTCCCCGAAAATCCGACCGATGTTCCCGAAAATCCCACGGATGTTCCCGAAGATCCGACAATCGAACCCGCTGCTCCGACAGATGTTCCCTCCCCGTCCGTTCCGTCAACAGGAACAGGTGCAATCATCGCATACGGCATCGCTTCAATCGTTTGCGGTGCGGGAACGGTTCTCTGCGGCAAACGCCGAACAAGAGGCTGATTGTTCCTGCACGACTGCTTTTTCATGGCCTTGAAGTTTTCAGTCCAAGTTCTTATTTTCTCCCTTTCGGAACTCTGCTGTTGCAAATCTTCAAAGGCTTCTGTCTCCTTCACTAAACCCGCAGCACGACTTGACCCGCTGCGGGTTTATTGTTTTTGCGGCGGCTCTGCCCACGCTTCAAATAATCCGTTTTATGCATGTTTTCACAAAAAAACGGATGCAAAGGCTCCTTCCGCCCCGCATCCTCTGACGTATACTTTTTTATTGCTTAATCATTTTTTCAAAATCAAAGCCGTCAAGGCCTCCGTTGCTGCTTTTTGCGCCGCTTGCGGCTCGGCCTGAGCTGCCGCAAACCCGAGAATGATTGGAATTGCCGCTTGCGAAAGCTCCGTTTGCCCTCCGCTGCGCGGCGAAAGGCGAAGTGCGGCAACTTCAAACATCACGCGCCATTCTTCAATTGCGGAGCGGCAGATTTCCGCCGCTCTTCCGCACTCGCAGCAAAGCAGCCCGACCAGAAGCTTCGGAAGCAAGGCATCGTCAAAAAAAGCGGAAACAAATTTTTCGCAAACGCTCTCCGCACTTCCTCCGCGAGCTGCACCGTTCATAAGCTCAAAAACCCCGTCGCCGATGACGGCAACGCAATTCTCTGCGCATGAACATATTAAATCTTCTTTCGTTTTAAAATAATAATGCAGTGTGCCTTTGCTTATTCCGAGTTCGTCTGCAATGTCGCGCAGGCTGACGCTTCCAACCCCGCGCTTTGCAAAGAGCTTTGCGGCACAGTTGATGATTTCTCCGCCGGTATCCATGTTCAGCTTTGCACCCATTCCGCAGCCTCCGTTTCGGTTTTAAGTCAGCTTTGTAAAACAGTTTTGATTGAACTGACTCCGCTTCGTTCAAATATTAAATATCAAATATCTGTAAGATAAAAACAAAAATCAGAATTCGATTCCGTTGATTTTTTTTGCCGTTTCAAAAATCAGTATTGACGCCGCAGCGGATGCGTTCAGGCTCTCCGCCCGCCCGAGCATCGGCAGGCGGCAAAGCGAACAAAGCCGCGCAATGCCGTCCGAAACGCCGTTCGCCTCGTTCCCGATAACAATCACGCAATCACGGTTCAGCGTCGGAAGCCGCTCCTCGCCCGCCAAATGTCCGCAAACAAGCGAGAACCCGCTTTCCCGCAGCTTCGGCAGAGTTTCGGAGAGTTCGCATTGAAAAATCCTGAGATGATATGTGCTGCCCATTGCGGCACGCAAAGCCTTTGGGGAAAATGCATCGGTGCTGCCCGTGCCGAGAAGAACCGCCGCCGCACCCATTGCATCGGCCGTGCGGATTATCGTTCCGAGATTGCCGGGGTCCTGCAATGCGTCCAGCGCAGCAATAAGCCCGTGCGGAAAATCCTCCGCGCTTTCGGGAGCAGTCAAATCCGGCGTTCTTACCGCCGCCGCAATTCCCTGCGGAGCGGAAGTGTCGCACACCGTTTCAAGCACGGCACGGCTCACGGAAAAAAACTCCGCACCGAGTGCCGAAACCCGTGCTTCAAAATCCGTGCGTCCCTGCTCAATAAACAGCGTTTCCGGCACAATGCCCGCCTCCAGCGCACCAAAAACAAGCCGTTCACCCTCGATAAGGTGCTGCCCGCTCTCCCGCCGCGCCGAACGATCCCGCAGGCGGCGCACAGATTTTACAATTTCGTTTTTTGTGCTTGTGATAAGCATCTTCGGCTGCCCTGCTGCAAAAGAGCTTATTCGCCGACCGCCTGCCGTATTGCACGCGCAAGCTGATCGCCGCAGGATGTATTCTTAAATCCGCAGCAAATGCCGGAAAGCCTTTCGATTGCAAACTTCGGATCGGCTCCCTCAAGCAGCGAACCGATGGCCTTGAGGTTGCCGTTGCAGCCGTTCGTGAACACAATATTGTGCAGTTTGCCGTCGATAATGTCAAAATCGATCATCGTGGAACATGTTCCGCCGGTCTTGTAAGTGTAATGCATAAATTTCTCCTTTCAGGGACGGAGCATCACCCTTTTACAGATCTCCGCCCGGGTTTCTTTCTTCATTTATATTTTACCATAAAGCAGGGGGCATTGGCAATGCCCAAGAATTTGTCGTCAATTATAATATATTTTGGTTTTTTTGTTTTTTTGACTTGCTTTTTGTTTTTTTTTTTTTTTTATAATTAGAGTACGGATTGAAGATTTCGTCTTGCGGCAGTTGTTCTGCCTTCCGTCAGCAGTAATCTGAATCTGCCGTCATCGTGAAATGATATCTGCCGTAAAAACCCAAATTTGAAAGGAGAAAATCTATGTTAACCTCTGTGAACATCAAACGAATCCTCAGTCTTTTGATGTGTCTCGTTCTGCTTGCCGCGGTCGGCTTGTCCGCCCGTGCCGAAACACGCACAAATCCCCTCGGGATTCCGGATGACCAGTACGAGAACATTGTTGAGTTTCTGGATACGATAAATCCGGAAACAGGCGAACCCAACGGTCAGCAGTACTGTCTCGGTTACGGTATGGCGGCATATAACGAGAGTGAAGAAGCAAAATCGGACGCAATCAACAGATTCGTTTTGATATTCAATTACGGTGATTATTCGGTGGTTGAAGGCGTCAAATTCTATTACCCCGATTATAACGACCCCAACGGCTGCACCACCACCATCTTTGTTGAGCTTTACGGCTATCTCAACCTTTCCGGCACAGGTATCGGCGAATTCGTTGCCGCTCCGGACGGACTTACCGGAATCAATCTTGCCGATTGCGATCAGCTGCGCATGTTTGACTTTGTCGGTGCCGACGATTGTCGTGAGATTCTTCTTTCCGGTTGTTCGAGCCTCACTAAAATTAAGCTTTACAGAACAAATACACGCCTGTTCGTTGTTCAGCCTGCCGGTTTTATTTCTCCATCAAGAATTGATGTTTTCGGCAACGGAGTACTTCAAGAAGTCATTTATGGCAATCCCCGCCTCGTCGACGTTGAAAACAACGAGTTCCGTGTGCAAGCAGAAACATTTTCAGGCAGCTTCCTCGGCTGGTATGCCGACGGTGAACTGTACTCTTCCAATAATTTCTGCCGAATTTCCGATTTTGAACACCTGACCGCCTGCTTCGGCGGCGACACGGACGGAGACGGAAACATTTCCGTTGCGGACGCCGTTCTTATTGCCCGCAATGCAATCGGCGTGAATTCGCTCAGCTGTGATTTCAACATGGCGGATATCGATGCGGACGGAAACATCAGCATTTCCGATGCGACAAGCGTTATGCGCTTTGCAATGCAGGTAAGATAAATTCTCTCCTATCCTGCATCAACGGGCCGGACGGTTTGCAGCAACGCTGCGGCTGTTCGGCTTTGTTTTGTTTGAATTCTGCGCTTGATCGGACAATGATTATATATTTATTTAAAAAGCATTTAATTTTGCCTTCAAATGGAGTATAATTGCAGTTGAAAAGGAAAACTGAGGCAGAGGAGGATTTTTTTTCATGCTTCTTTATGAAAAAGCCGGCAATATCGGCATTCTCACCATCAACCGTCCCGAGGCACTCAATGCGCTGAATTCCGCGCTTCTTGACTGCCTTTATGAAAAAGTGACCGAAATCGCACATGATACGGAGCTTCGCTGCCTTATCGTTACCGGCGCGGGCAAAGCTTTCGTTGCGGGCGCGGATATTTCCGAAATGAAGGATCTTTCCCGTCCCGAAGCGTTCGCTTTCGGTATGCACGGTCACAAAGCATTTTGCGCACTTGAAAACCTTGCTGTTCCCGTCATTGCGGCAGTCAACGGCTATGCACTCGGCGGCGGCTGCGAGCTTTCGCTCTGTGCGGATATTCGCATTGCCTCCGAAAAGGCGAAGTTCGGGCAGCCCGAAGTCGGTCTCGGTATCATTCCCGGTTTCGGCGGAACGCAGAGATTGACCCGCACGGTTAACCGTGCATATGCGGCCGACCTCATCCTTTCCGCACGCACTGTCAGCGCGGCGGAAGCGCTTCAAATGGGGCTTGTGAGCCGAGTCGTTCCCCCCGAGGAGCTGATGAACGAAGCAATGAAGCTTGCCGAAATGATCGCTGCAAACGCACCCATTGCCGTTCGTGCCGCAAAGAAGGCAATGCGCATTCGTTACATGAATTCGCTTGACAACGACCTTGCCGCCGAAGCAGAGCTTTTCGGAAGCTGCTTTGAAACGCAGGATCAGCAAATGGCAATGACGGCATTCGTTTCCAAAACAAAAAAAGACGAATTCACCGGCAAATAACATCAGGGCTTCGGCCCGAAGTTTACCAAACAACTATTTCACCGAAAGGAACTAAGCATTATGAAAAACGTATTCGTTATCGGCGCAGGCACAATGGGCCTTGACATCGCACAGGTTTTCGCAACCGCGGGCTACAACGTTACCGCATACGGCAGAACCGATGCAAGCATCGGCAAATCCTCCGCAAAACTCACAAAGAGCCTTACAAAGCGCGTTGATCGCGGCAAGATGACGCAAGAAGCAGCGGATGCGATTCTTGCACACATCACCTTTGTTACCGACTATGAGAACCTCAAAACCGCAGATCTCGTGATTGAAGCAATCGTTGAGAATATGGAAATCAAACATAATCTCTATGCTGCAATCGATGAAATCTGCCCCGAGCACACCATTTTTGCAACCAACACAAGCTCCCTTTCCATCACGGAGCTTGCCGCCTGCACCAAGCGCGCGGACAAGTTCATCGGAATGCACTTCTTCAACCCCGCAACGGTCATGAAGCTTGTTGAGATCATTCGCGGTATGCACACTTCCGACGAAACCTTCGAAACAATCAAAGCTCTCTGCACCGAAATCGGCAAGGAACCCGTTGAAGTGGCCGAAGCTCCCGGTTTTGTTGTTAACCGCATTCTTATCCCCATGATCAACGAGGCTGTCACCATCGTTCAGGAAGGCGTTGCGTCCCCCGCAGACGTTGACACCGCAATGAAGCTCGGCGCAAATCACCCCATGGGACCGCTCGCATTGGGCGACCTTATCGGCCTTGACGTTTGCCTCGCAATCATGGACACCATGTATAATGAAACCCATGATTCCAAATACCGCGCCTGCACCCTGCTGCGCAAAATGGTTCGCGCAGGTCTGCTCGGCAGAAAAACCGGCAAGGGCTTCTTTGAGTATTAATCTTTGTTGACCCGAAGCTCAGTCGGATTTTGCCCGGACATGAATCCGAGCATCTTCCCGAATGAGCCTCACAAACGGCTCCGAGAGTTAACGCTGCATCCTGCCGCTTGACCTTCTCGGAAGCAACATAACATAAATTCAGGGCATTGCAGCCGCTCGGCGTTTGCAATGCCCTTTTTGTGATTCAATGTTCTTCTTCCGGGTTCACAAATAATCGTTAATCATTCCCCGACAGTCATATTCTCAAGTATCAGCTCCAACTTACGGCTCTGCTCCGGGGGAAGGCTGCTGCGGCGCGCCTTGAGTGCTTCCGCAAATTGTTTTTCGTTTCGGCCTTCCTCAAACTCAACGGAGGGAAAGCGTTTCAAAAGCAAAACGAATGCCGGCAGCGGAAGCATTTCGACAAGCGCGTTCATTTCAGCACTGTCAAGCAAATCATCGCACACAATATCAATTATGTCCGCTGCGGAATGCACGTTTTCCGTGATAAGCGCGAGCTTTTCGCCTGCGGTTTGAGCCGCAAGCAGATTTTCGCGAAGCCCTCTGTATTCTGCATCGCTGAGCCTTTCACCGTCCCAAACATTGACTTCACCCATCCGGAACGCTTCCGATACCCGCGGGAAGACGCTTCGTCCGATACTTACATTGTTATGAACCGTTCTTGCAAGAATCGGCATACAGCGAACGATATACAGCCCGACACTTTTCGGCAGTTTCAAAACGGCGTCCAATTTATCCAGCGCATCGATAAGAAATGCAGCAGTTTGCTTCAAGTCGAGTGAAACGAGTTCCGCTTCAAGTGTTTCCGCTTCCTTTGCGGACAGGTCCAGCCGCTGCGGTTCGCGCCCGAAATGTGCAAGCGCAAGTGCACAAAGCAGAATCGGTTCAAACAGGTTCACCGGGCTGTCGGCATAGTCCTTTGCAAGCTCCCGAAGCAGCTCATCGCATTTATCCGACGGGAATAAAAGCAAAAAGGCATTTTCAGCGTCAATATAACGCAAATAACGCTCAACAAATTCGATTCCGCAAAGTTTCGGCCTGCCCGCAAGCGGCGGATAGTCCGCAGTTATGTGAATCTCCCGCGCCGAAAACACGGGCGAATACAGTTTAAAGAACCCGTTTATACCGTCCGAAACCGTTGAAAACCAGAATCTGTTGGGATTTTTGAAAAAGTTACGCAAAATGCGTTTTTGAAGCCCCCTTGCGCGATTCATACGAAGGTTTGCTTCCGCCATGCCGTCATTATAAAGCTGCACAAGCGCAGTGTTCACAAGCGCTTCCGCCGCCTCTTCCGCACTCGGATACTTTTTCAGGTTCAAACCGATTATATATGTTGCGGAAAGAAGCAGCTTTCTTCCCTCTTCAACGGGCAATGAACTGCTTCTGCCCCCCGTTCGCTTATCCGCCAACGTTTTAAGCAGATCCGCAAGCTGCGCCTGCAAGCTTGAAACATCCGTTTCCGAAAGCAGTCCCGCAGCGTTTGCAGCCTGCACAAGTGATGCAAAATAATCCGTCGGATCGGGACGGAAGCCGTCAAGCGCATGTGCCCCGTGCTTCTCCAAGCTGTCGCCCGCCGATGCTGCAAATCCGTCGGATGCCTTCACCGATTCCGTTTCATGGATTTTAACTCCGTGTTCTTCCATTGCTCCCGTCGTTCTCCTTTCAGTCGGCTGTTTATCCCTCAGCTTCTTTTCGGCCGCAAAACACCGCCGCCGTTTTCAGCTCTGTTCATACTGTTCCGCACGGTAAATGAAGCTTTCCAACGGTTCCCCGCTGCGAACATGTTCCGCAAGCATCGGCAGCGCACGTCCCGCAAGCAATTCGAGAGAACCCTTGCAGAACCCATTGAAAGCTTCCTTCATGAAATCAATCAGTTCATCATCTGAAACGATGTCCATCGTTTCATTTTTAAATTCATAAAACAGTCCGGTGACCTCATGCAGGGTCTGCTCATAATCCTCCTGCGAAATCCACGGCGAATCACAGAAGGCTTCGGCAATCCTGCCGAGAATGCCTGCACCGAATTCCATCCTTCCCGTGCGCTGCAATGCAGCATTTCGTGTTGCGATAATCGCTGCCGCCTGCTTCCGGGAAAGAACAAGCCCGTATTTTTGAGCTTTTTCGTTGCTTTTCAGCAGCAGCCCCGTTTCATTTTTCTGCGCCGCGCCGCCCGAAAGCAATGAAAGTGAAAAGACGGCCTCAGCATTTTTGCTGTTGTTTAATTCCATTTGCATCTCCGCAATGCTGTTTGCAAGAATAAATCATATGTTTCCTGAGTATTTCAATATTTTACGCATCATCCCGGAATTGCTCATTATATCCCCATCAATACTCGCTGTCAAGCTTTCTTTGTGATAATTGCTGATTAATTGTTTTTAACGAAAAAAGTTTCCGACCGCAATGCTCCTCTGCCCGGAATCCGAACAATTCACCCCCGGTAAAGTGTTCATGATTCTTTTCGGAAACAAGAAATTTACGGAATTTTTGCGGCATCGGACGGCAAATTTACGGCCGCCGCATATATTGTTTCAAACCATATTGACAACGACTTTCAACAAAGCTATACTGAAAACCGATATTGCGCAATTGCAGTTATCAAATATTTTTTCCGTTCACACTCTGAATCCCCCTGTTTCGGGAGCGGCACGGAGTGCGGTTTTCCCGTGATGGGAATTTTTCCGTATCTACGGCAAAAATCGTCTCAGTTGCGCATATCGCAGCCACGGGTTGACAAATTGCCCGCCTCCCTTTATTGCCCGCAACGGCAAAAAAGCGTATCATTACGGCAGTAAACCCGCCCGCGAACAGGCGGCGGAAAAAGTTAAACGGAAGGGAACGGTCACAGCAATGATACTTGCAGACAAAATCATCAATCTTCGTAAAAAGGCGGGCTGGTCACAGGAGGACCTTGCGGAAAAGCTTGGAGTTTCGCGCCAATCCGTTTCAAAATGGGAGGGTGCACAGTCCGTACCCGATATGGACAAAGTTCTTCGGCTGAGCCGCATTTTCGGTGTTTCAACCGATTACCTTCTTAAAGATGAAATCGAGGAATGCGAACCTTCCTTTCAATCCTCCGACGACAGTGCCGAGCCTCCGCTTCGCACCGTCACAATGGAACAGGCCTCTGCCTATCTTGAGCTTCGCCGTGTTTCCGCGCCGCGAATTGCGCTTGCAGCTTTTCTTTGCGTTATTTCGCCCGCAGCTTTGATTTTTCTTGCCGCAATGAGCGACAGTCGTGTTATTAATATCAGCGAAAACCTTGCCTGCGGCATCGGTCTTTGTGCCTTGATTCTGCTTGCCGCAATCGGCGTCCTGCTTTTTATTTCAGCCGGCGCAAAGGCAAAGGAATATGAATTTCTTGAAAAAGAACCGTTTGAAACGGAATATGGCGTGGCCGGTATGCTGCGCGAACGCAAAGCTGCATTTGCGCACACCTCCTCAAGGCTCAATATCATCGGAACCATGCTCTGCATACTTTCGGTGATTCCGATTTTTGTTTCCGTCTGCTTTGAAAATGCGGATTTTGCTCCCGCTGCGGCGGTAAGTCTTACGCTTGTTATTGCGGGCATCGGCAGTGCCGCATTCGTGCTCGGGGGAACATATAATTCTGCCGTTGACAAACTTCTCGAAGAGGGCGACTACACCCGCGTAGAGAAAGAAAAGAGCGGATTCGTAAGCCGCATATCTTCCTGCTATTGGCTGATCGTGACCGCAGTTTATCTGCTTATAACATTCGGCATCAAGGGCGGCAATCCCAAAACATCATGGGTCATCTGGCCCGTTGCGGGCGTTATTTTTGCCGCACTTTCGGCTTTTTTGAATGCGCTTCCCGCTGCATCTTCAAAACACGGCAAGAAGTAAAACGGAGGAAATGTTAATGAGTAACACACAATATGACAACCTGTGCGGTGAACACTTCGCTTCGACCGAGCGCGAGATCATCCGCATTGACGGACTGAATAAAGCTTTCGGAGAGATAAAGGCCGTTCGAGACCTTTCGTTCCGTGTATGCCGAGGTGAACTTTTTGCCTTTCTCGGTGTTAACGGAGCGGGCAAATCCACAACCATCTCCATAATCTCGGGGCAGCTCCGACGGGACGGCGGCAGCGTCACGATTTTGGGCATGGATGCGGAGCGGGATTTTGAGCACGTTTCCCGAAAACTCGGCGTTGTTTTTCAAAATTCCGTGCTGGATCAGGCATTGACCGTTCGGGAAAACCTCCGCAGTCGAGCCGCACTGTACGGCATCAACGGAAAAGCGTTCAAAAAAAGGCTTTCGGAGCTTTCGGAACTTCTCGATTTCGGTGATCTTCTGAACCGAACCGTCGGCAAGCTCTCCGGCGGGCAGCGGCGGCGAATTGACATTGCGCGTGCGCTTTTGCACGAACCCGAAATTCTTATTCTTGACGAGCCCACGACCGGACTGGACCCGCAGACGCGCCTCCTTCTTTGGAGCGTTGTTATGCAGCTTCGTGCCGAACACGGACTTACGGTGTTTCTGACCACTCATTATATGGAAGAAGCCGCCGATGCAGACTACGTTGTAATATTGGATTCCGGCAGCATTGCTGCTGAAGGCACACCGCTGGAGCTGAAAAACAGGTTCACAGGTGATTTCATAACGCTTTACGGCGTCACGCCCGAAAAAGCCGCCGCTCTCGGCGAATACAGAGTTGAATCCACACGCGACGGCATTCGCATTGCCGTAAAAAACACGGCGGAAGCAACGCAGTTGATTTTGAAACATCCCGAACTGTTCACCGATTACGAAATCAAAAAAGGCGGAATGGACGATGTGTTCCTTGCCGCAACGGGCAAAAAGCTTTCCGGAGGTGTCGAATCATGACAGGTTGTTACAATCTTTTTATTCGCAATTGCAAACTCTTTTTCAAGGATAGAGGCATGTTCTTTGCCTCGCTGATAACGCCTGTTATCCTTTTGGTGCTTTATGCCGCATTTCTTGCAAATGTGTATCGCGACAGCTTTATTTCCGCTCTTCCGGAGGGTTTCCCCGCTGCGGAAAAGCTCATCGGCGGCATTGTCGGCGGGCAGTTGGTTTCATCCCTGCTTGCGGTAAGCTGCATCACGGTATCATTTTGCTGCAACATGACCATGGTTTTGGACAAGGTCACGGGTGCAAGACGGGATCTCACCGTTTCCCCCGTCAAAAAGTCCACACTTGCGCTGAGCTATTATCTTGCAACTTTTGCTTCAACGCTGCTTGTCTGCCTTATTGCGGCAGGTGCGGGATTTATCTATCTTGCAAAGGTCGGCTGGTATCTTTCCTTTGCCGACGTGATGCTGCTGTTTGCGGACATTGTTCTGCTTGTGCTTTTCGGCACCGCACTTTCAAGCATTGTGAACCGTTTTCTGACGACTCAGGGGCAGGTTTCCGCTGTCGGCACGATCGTCAGCTCGGGTTACGGTTTTATCTGCGGCGCATATATGCCGATCGCACAATTCAGCACCGGCTTGCAGCACATCCTTATGTTTCTGCCCGGAACATACGGAACAAGCCTTATTCGCAATCATGCCCTCCGCGGTGCGTTCTCCGCGGCAGCGGATGCGGGTCTTGCTCCCGAAGTTATTGACGTAATTAAGAAATCCATCGATTGCAGGCTCAGCTTTTTCGGAACGGATGTAAGCCTTCCGGCAATGTTCGCCGTCCTTTGCGGGGGAACGGTTCTGCTCGTCGCGCTGTTTGTTCTGCTGAATATACTATGCGGTGTGAACCGGCGAAAAAAATATTCGCAATGATCAAGCACCGGTTATCTTTAAACTGTGTTATCCTAAAAAACCGACACAATATTTCATGTGTCATTTCATGTGTTTTTATAAGGAAGGAAAATATGCTTAATATCAAACACTTAACAAAAACTTACGGCAGCAAAAAGGCGGTTGACGACCTTTCTCTGCACATTGCACCGGGTGAGATTTACGGCTTTATCGGCCATAACGGCGCAGGCAAAACAACAACGCTCAAAAGCTGCGTCGGAATCCTTCAGTTTGATGCAGGCGAAATACTTGTGAACGGCACTTCCGTTCGGAAGGACCCCCTGACCTGCAAAAAACTCATCGCCTATATTCCGGACAATCCCGACATGTATGAGTTTATGACAGGCATCAAATATCTCAACTTCATCGCGGATATTTTCGGCATCGGAGCGGAGGAGCGGGTACAGCGCATCAATAAATATGCGGACATGTTTGAGCTCACCGCCTCGCTTGCGCAGCCTGTTTCATCCTATTCCCACGGCATGAAACAAAAACTTGCCGTTATCGCAGCTTGGATTCACTCTCCGAAGCTTATCATTATGGACGAGCCTTTTGTCGGGCTTGATCCCAAAGCAGCGCATACTTTGAAAGGACTGATGCGGGAAGTCTGCAATGACGGCGGTGCGATCTTCTTTTCGACCCATGTGCTTGAAGTTGCGGAAAAGCTTTGTGATAAGGTTGCGATCATCAAAGGCGGCAGGCTCATCCGTTCCGGAACCATGGACGAGGTCAAAGGCGATGAAAGTCTTGAATCCGTTTTTCTCGAGCTTGAAGCCGAATAAACTTCGGAGGCGCACTTATGCTTAAAATTCTTCTTAAACGGCAGCTCTATGAACTCAACCGAAGCTTTTTCTATGACCCCAAAAAGGGCAAAAGCCGTTCAAAGTTCGCATCCGCCGCGTTCATCGTGCTGTACGCCCTTCTTATGGTCTGCGTGCTGGGCGGAATGTTCGCATTTTGTGCTTATCAGCTTGCAAATCCGCTCCGTGCCGCCGGGTTCGACTGGCTCTATTTTGCATTGTTCGGCATAATCGGGCTGATGTTCGGCGTTTTCGGCAGTGTGTTCAACACCTATGCCGCGCTCTACAAAGCAAACGACAACGACCTTTTGCTCTCCCTTCCCGTGCCCGTCGGAAGCATTCTGCTTTCTCGGCTGCTGGGCGTCTACCTTATGGGGCTGATGTTCTCGGCGGTTGTGTTCGTTCCGGCAGCGATAGTTTACCTCTGCATTGATTTCTCCGTCGGCACGCTTTTGGGCTGCATTCTCGGAATGCTGTCAATCTCCGTCTTCGTTTTTGTTCTGTCCTGCGCATTGGGTTGGGTGGTTGCAAAAATCGCCTCCAAGCTGAAACGGAAAAGCTTCCTCACAGTTATAATATCGCTTGTGTTTATCGGCGGGTATTATTATGTTGTAAACAATATCACGACCCTTTTAATGCAGTTTACGCAATATGCCGGCGCAATAGGGGCAGGCGTCAAAAACTTTGCTTACCCTGTTTACCTTTTCGGGCGGATGTCGGCGGGAAACCTTGTTTCCGCTCCGCTGCCCGTATTCGGCACAGCCGCGCTTGCATTGCTTACATTTTATATTATGTCGAAGAGTTTTTTAAAGCTTGCAACCGCTTCTTCCGATACCGTAACCGCAAAGTATAATCGTAATGCACGACAAAAGGCAAGCGGCGTTTTTTCCGCCTTGCTCAAACGCGAGTTTAGCCGATTCACCGCAAGCCCTGCATATATGCTCAATTGCGGTTTTGGCGTTATAATCATGCCCATTGCAGGCATTCTGCTTCTCATCAGGGGCGCAGCTCTTCGTTCAATGCTGTTTGAGCTTTTCGACAGCAACACGGGAACGATTGCGATACTTGCTGCCGCCGCCGTCTGCCTTGTGTCCACAATGAACGATATGACTGCGCCGTCCGTCTCTTTGGAAGGAAAAACTCTTTGGATTCTGCGTTCAATGCCCGTAACCACGCAGCAGATCCTTCGTGCAAAGCTTGCAATGCAGCTCCTGCTGTCCGGAATTTCGGTGCTTTTCGCCGCGATCTGCATATGTATCGCATTTGCCGTGCCGATAGGTTCATCGATTGCGGTAATCCTCGCATGTCTTTCCCTCGTTGTCCTTCTTGCCGAATTCGGGTTGTTCCTTGATCTCAAAAAGCCGAATTTGAATTGGACGACCGAAATCACGCCCATAAAACAGAGTTCAAGCGTGATGTTCGCTCTTTTCGGCGGGTGGCTGTACGTATTGCTGTTCGGGGCCGGTTGGTTCCTCGGCGCACATGCGCTCGGAGCGGGGCTTTACCTCATGCTGTTTTTTGCACTGAACATGATTCTTTCCGCAGTACTGCGTTCGTGGCTAATGCGCAGCGGAACCGATATTTTTGAGAGTTTGTAAATTTATTATTCAACTTCATATTGAATTATTTCAAAAGGGCCTCTCCTAACCTGTCGGAGATGCCCTTCATCATTTCATAAACCGACGTAAACGGAATCAATTTCCCGGGAAATAATTGCTTCCTTCAACCCGATCGGCTCAATTTCCCGGGAAATAAAGTCAAAAATTCTTCGGTTCCTTGCTGAATATTTCGACTTAATCCGAATATTTCTGTTCGAGGTGTTTATTAAACAGATAGGATTCATAGTCATCGATGGAAAATGCACGTTCCGAGGCTGCATCGCCGTACCGTTCCGCAAGCTCCGCAAACGTGATTTTCCTTGCTTCGCGCTGTGCAAAAGTGTCTTCTTCGTTAATTCGGCGCATTATTTCCTCAATACCGTCAATTTTCAGGTTTCCGATTCTCCATTCAGGAGACATGTGCGTGTAATTATACCAAATGTCAAAATTATTCGTAATATTGAGAACAATGAAATCTCCGTTGGAATAATCCGGATTCTTGCTGCACTTCAGCAGGCTTTCAACGCATTCCGCTTCGGTGCGCAATTCTTCATACTGCCAATAGTACGGCACAAGGCATTGCGGGATATCACTCTTGATAATTCGAATCGGATAGAGCTTGCGATTTTCACCGTCGCAGCTTCCCGCATGAACAAAGAATTTAAAATTCTGCCCGATCTGCCGGCAGCGTTCGGCAAGTTTCAGCTTTTCGGCAAGTTTCGGAATTTCCGCAACTTCATCCTTGTTCTCTGCATTTATAAACGCCTGCCAACGCGGTGCAATGCCGTTTTGCAGCAGAATTTCCGTCGCTTTCAGCAATTCCGAATACGCACCTTTCCTGCCGATATATCTATCCGTCGTTTCCTCTCCGCCGAAGAATGTGAGCTGAACGACTTTTACGCCGACTTCACGGAGAAACTTTGCATACTCCCCGTCTCTGACGAGCCGCCAAAAACTTGCAAGCTCAAACCTTTGCGGTTCGCAATTAACGCTCAACGCCTTGTCGCGTTCCCAGCGCGCTCTGTATTCCCCGCAAAAATCCGGTTCGCGAAGCCAGCTGTAATATTCAATTTGTTCAAAGTGCGGGCGAAAGCTGTTCACAAGCATTTCGTCTGCACCGTTTTCCGGCGGAATATTCGGCAATCGGCCGAGCCAGCAATGCCTGCATCGGTTCGGACATCCGTACATGTCAACCACCAAAGCAAGCTTTCTGTTTTTTTCAATGTTAATACTCATACGTTTTTCTCTCCGGTTACAAAGTCGGCACCCGCCGAACAACAGCGAGTGCCGCATTTTTCTGCTTTATTCAGTTAATAAAGTACTTTCGCAGGCGAATTATTTATTCCTGTTCGGCAAGCGAACCCGCAACGCGGACGCCGGGAAGCATAACCGCAAACGGTCCGCTGTAGTTCTTGCTGTCGTAGCGTTCGGTTGTGAACTTCATCCCGCCGCTGCAGGCATTGATGCTGCCGTTTACCGAACCGCCGGTCACGATGCGAACGCGTTCCCCATCGAAAAGGTACGCAAGGCGAATTTCTCCGCCGAAATGTCCGGACATTGTGTCCATCTGGAAATCCGAGAATGTAACGGCGTAAAGATAAGGTTCTTTTTTCATTTTTTCAAACGAAACACTGCCGTTTTCGCAGCTGTATGCGGAATAATCGCCCGTGGGCTCAATGCCGAGATAATAGCTCATTCTTGCGCCGCCGTGCAAAGTTTCAACCTTGCCGTCGGCAATCACGGAGCGATCCTTCATGGGAATCGCTTCACTGCTGAAGGGAACCTTTGCGCGAAGGGTCATGTTGAGCCTTTCACCGTCTTTCATCTCGGGCTGGACATCCGTCCCGACCTTCCATGTTGAATACCCGGGATAGACCATTCCCGCACTGCTGCGCGCAATGTAATAGGAAAGCACTTCCGCCGCATTTTCGCCCGAGAGAATCAGGTCGTAAGTTCCGCTCGGCAGTTCCGCACGGGCAATTGCCCTGTCCGCCACCTCGCGGAGCGCGGTTGTGACCTTTTCGCGCAGCGCATCGCAATTCAGATTGTCGTAGCCGAATGCATGATAAACTTCAACATCCTCGGGTTCCTTGCACTGAACGACGAATTCGCCGTCAACATCGTTTTTATAATAGCAAACGTCCGTTCCGTTATCGCCGAGGATGCGGGTTTTGACCTGCTTTGAGAAAATCTCCGCCGAGTTCACGAATGCGCGCGGATCGTTATCCGCCGCAAACAATGCCGCAGCAAAACGCTTTGCCGCCTCTTCAGCCGAAACCTCCGCAAGGCTGCCTGCGGCCGCAATGGGTTCACAAGCCTGTTTTTCAGGCAGTTCATAATACGGGTTGCCCGCAAAAGACGCCGCATGTTTCGCTTCCTTAAGAAGGGTCAGAACTTCCTGCTCCGACTGGGACGGCACAATGGTGACCTGTGACCTGCCGCGCATCGGCTTGCCGTCCTTTTCGTAATCGCAGAATACTTCAACGTTGTATTTATGGGTATCCCTGATGCGGCGCATATCCTGCCTGCGGCGAATAAAGAAAACTTCCGCAGTGTGCTCTTTTTTTTCGTTAATGCGCCACGTTTTGATTTCAGTTTCTTTTAATGCGTTTTTAATAATATCTATCATAATAAAAGCATCCTTTCGAATCAAAATTCTTTCCGAACTTCATCAGCCCAGACGAATTGTCGCCTTGATATAGGGACCGCCGTCCGAAACTTTGACCCATTCTTTGTAGCCCTTGCCGCATGCTCCGCAGCCGCCGAGTTCGATATTGTCGCTCATCATCGTGATGGACTTGAGCAGGTCGGGAACATAGCCCGTCAGCACGACAGGGGAAAAGATCCTGCCTGTCAGCTTGCCGTCCTTGATTTCCCTTGCAAAGTTGACCATGCACTGAATGCCCCAGTTTTTGGGGTCTTCCATGCCGGAGCTGGGTTCTTCAAGCAGCATTCCGTATTTTACGGAAGCGATCATGTCTTCAACTTTATCGCTGCCGGGTTCGAAATAGGTGTTCGTCATGCGCGTATACGCCTTGCGCTCATAGCTCTCGCGCCTGCCGTTGCCGGTGGGTACGGTGCCAAGGAACATTGCGGACTGTGCATCGCTGATGCCTGCTTTAAGAATGCCCTTGTCAATGATAACGGTGTCGTGAGACAGGGTGCCTTCATCATCAAAGAAATAGGTTGCAACCTCGCGCTGAGCGCAGCCGTCGTGCATGGTAACGAGCGGGGATGCTACCTGCTTGCCGATATAGGACTGTGCAAGAGCTCTGTCCTTAACAAACATATCCATTTCAACGCCGTGACCGAACGCTTCATGAACGATCATGCCCGTGACTTCGGGTGTGCAGATGCATTCATAAGTGCCGGGTTCCATGGGTTCGGCGTTCAAAAGATCCGTAACGGTCTTTACGCACTGCGGAATTGCAGACTCCATTTTATCAAGCAGCTCCGCACCGCCGAGGTTGGAGAATCCGCGGAAGCTCTGCTTGATTTCCTCACCCTTTGCCGCAACAAGGGCCATGATGCCCGTTGAATAAAGCACGGACTGTTCAAGCTCGCGGTTTGCAGAAAGGAAGAGCTTGTGATATTCCTGATAGTTGAAGCCCGTTATTGCGTCAAGAATGCGTTCATCGGCTTTAACAGCCTTTTCGCGCAGCGCGGTCACGGTTTCAATCAGCTTTTCGTCGCCGACCTCGCGGGGATGAATTTCGTAATCCGTTGCCTCGCAAAGCGTGCAGGGCTCATCGCTGATGCATTTGTACTCCGCTTCTTCGGTTCCTTCGGGAATGAAGTTTGCGGGATTCATGAGCTGCTGCTCGATTTCTCTTTCAATTTCGGGCAGGTTTTCTGCCGTGATTTCGTTTGTGCTGTATTCGGCATAGCCTTTGCCGTCATAGACCTTCACGATCATGCCCTTGCCGCCGAATGCGTTTGTTGCGGAAATTGCAACGCCGCTTCGCGATGCACGATAACCTTTTTCATAATTATCGGTGATGAGCACGGATGCATATTGGTATTTTTCGTTCAGCTTTGCAAGAAGCTGCTTCGCAAGCGGCTTCTTTTGCGCAATGTATTCGCTGTGTGTAACTTTTTGCATATTAAAAACACTGTCTCCTTTCGAGCGTTGTCTTTAATCTATATTATACCCCCGCCGAACATAATGTCAAGCGAATACGGAACGATGTTGCGAAATTGACACACTGCGGCATCAAGGTGCGCGGCCCGTACGTTCTCTTTTTTAAAACGCTCTTATTAATTTGCTTTTTTGCGAAAAAAAGCTTATAATATCGTAAACGGAATCCGCATCCGCACGGTATGCGGCGGAGTGAATTTAACTTTAAAAAGCAATAATTAATACAAATTCGGAGGGTACACTCATGCAGTATGTAACACTCGGCAAAACCGGGCTTAAGATTTCCCGCGTCGGTTTCGGCGGCATCCCCATTCAGCGCATCGATGCGGAAAAGGCAAAGCCGCTTATCGACGCCCTTATTGAATGCGGAATAAACTATATCGACACGGCACGCGGCTACACCGTCAGCGAAGAATACATCGGCGGCGCAATCGACGGACGGCGTGACAAGTTCGTTCTTGCAACAAAGAGCATGGCACGCACACGCGAAGCAATGGAGGCAGACATTGAAACAAGCCTCCGCAACCTCCGCACCGACTATATCGACCTGTATCAGGTACACAACCCCAGCATGGAACAGCTTGACACCGTAATCGGTGCGGGCGGCGCACTGGAGGCACTTTTTGCGGCACGCGAGGCGGGCAAAATCGGGCATATCGGCATCACCGCACACTCTCTGACGGTTTTCGAACGTGCGCTTGAGCTTGACTGGGTTGAAACGATCATGTTCCCTTATAACATTGTTGAAAGCCAGTGCGAACCCCTGCTGCAAAAATGCCGAGACAAAAACATCGGGTTTATCGCAATGAAACCCATGGCGGGCGGTGCAATTGAAGACGGACGCATTGCAATGCGTTACCTTGCCGCAAACGAGCTTGTAACAGTCGCGATCCCCGGCATGTACTGCGCAGAGGAAGTTCAAACAAATTCCGCCGCCGGTTCCGACACTTCGCCCCTTACCGATGAGGAAAATGCCGAGATAGCAAAAATCCGTTCCGAACTGACGGGCAATTTCTGCCGCCGCTGCAACTATTGCGCTCCCTGCACCGTCGGCATCAGCATCCCGAATGTGTTCCTTTTTGCAGGCTATCTCGAACGCTACGGGCTTGCCGATTGGGCAAAAGGACGCTATAAAACCCTCCCCGTAAAAGCAAGCGCATGTATCGGCTGCGGCAAATGCGAACCCCGCTGTCCCTACGGACTGCCGATAAGAAGCATGCTTAAAAAATGCGCAGAGGAGTTTGGGGAATAAACAGCATTTAACCCTTGGGCGGATTGTGTACACTGCATGTGCGCAGTCCGTCCGCAGCCATTGATTGATTAACGATTCAAAGCACTGTCAGGAGTATACCATGAAAGCAATAGCAATTATTTTTATTACAGTCATCGTTGTTCTTTTCGCCGCAGCAGGCTGTATCAATCTTTATAAGAAAAAGAAATACGAAAAAACTTTATATTTTGTTCAAACAGGGAATCCCTTCAACAAAGTAATGCAAGATATCGGGCTTATCGGAGAGTACTTTACGTATCAATGCATTGCTCCGCTCAACGGCTACAAAAAGTTCATCTTTAATTGTTATCTTCCCAAGGCCGACGGAGAAACGACCGAAGTTGATGTCATTCTTCTTCACGAATCCGGAATCTATGTTTTTGAATCAAAAAATTACAGCGGTTGGATATTCGGGAACGAGTCGCAGACCTTTTGGACCCAAACGCTGCCCTCGGGGAAGGGTAAATCGCAAAAGTCACGTTTTTTTAACCCGATAATGCAAAACGCGGGGCATATCAAGCAGTTGAAAGCTTTTCTTGCTTCTGACAACCTTCCTATATACTCATACGTTTTATTCAGTGATCGTTGTGAATTGAAGAATGTTAAGCTTGAAAAAACGCATGCTATCGTCATCCACCGCGCCGATGTGCTTTCACGAATTCAGAAAAACTATGCAGAAAAGGGAAATCAGCTTTCCGTTGAACAGATCGATGCAATTTTCGAAAAGCTTGCCCCGTTAGCTTCTGTTGATGAATCCGTAAAACAACAGCATATTAAAAACATTAACGAGAAGTATAAACAATCCGCAAAAGCAAAACCCGTTGAACCCGTCGCCGTTGACGATCCGAACCAAGTCAGCAATGATGTTTCTTAATTATTAAGAGTTTTTAAAAAAACTGTTGACAAATGCCTCGAAGTGTGATAAACTTATCAAGCCTTAGGGGTATGATGTAATGGTAACATAGCGGTCTCCAAAACCGTTCTTCTGAGTTCGAGCCTTAGTACCCCTGCCAAAGAAAAGTCCGAGCGATTCCGCCCGGACTTTTTTGCTGTCGAAAATCAAAAAGCCGCAATCAGCCCGGAGTCCCGTGCAACGGTGTTCCCCCAAAATTACGCAGTTGCACTTGAACTCCGACAGGAAAACGGAAGGGTTGATTATTCCGTGGACAGCAGAAACATCGGAATAGCGTTCAACGCCGTTAAGGCTCTTTTCGGCGAAAATGCGGACGAATGAATACCTGTTTGCATAAGTTTTTGATTTTTCAGCAGGAAAATTCAAAAAGTTGTTGACATTCTGCGAGATATTTGGCATAATTGACTTTGGCGCAATGTTCGCCGCATTATTTTTCTTTGGAGAAACAAAAAATGAAACGAATCGTTATTGCACTGGGCGGCAATGCATTGCAGGAAGCAGGCAAGCCCGCAACCGCAGAGTCCCAGCTTGAAGTTGTTGAAAAAACTTCCGAATACATCGCAGACATCATCGAAAGCGGCTATGATGTCGTTCTTGCGCACGGCAACGGCCCGCAGGTCGGCAGGATCGTGCTTCAGAACGAATATGCTTCCGCCGTCACCCCCGCAATGCCCTTTGACGTTTGCGGTGCAATGAGCCAGGGCTACATCGGCTACCATATGCAGCAGGGGCTTGAGAAGGTTCTCCGCGCCCGTAAAAACGGAAAGCGCGTTGTGACTGTTGTTACGCAGGTTGTTGTTGATAAGGATGACCCGAAGTTCAAAGCACCCTCAAAACCCATCGGCCCCTTCTATACCGAAGACGAAGCCCGCAAGCTTGAAGCCGAAAAAGGCTACACCATGAAGGAAGATGCCGGCAGGGGTTGGCGCAGAGTTGTTGCTTCCCCCATGCCCGTTGAAATCGTTGAGCTTGACGCCGTTAAATGCCTTATGAACGGCGGCTTCATCGCCATCACCGTCGGCGGCGGCGGAATCCCCGTAATTAAGGACGAAAACGGCAACTATATCGGCACGGCAGCCGTTATCGACAAGGATCTTGCATCAGAACGCCTCGCAGAGGACATCGATGCCGATGCACTCGTCATCCTGACCGCTGTTGAACAGGTTTGCATCAATTTCGGCAAACCCGAACAAAAATCCCTCGCAACCATGACCGTTGAAGAGGCTCGCCGCTATATGGCGGAAGGGCATTTCGCACCCGGCTCCATGCTGCCCAAGGTTGAAGCTGCCGTCAAGTTCGTTGAAAGCAAGCCCGGCAGGAAGGCCATCATCACTTCCCTCGACAAGGCGGTTGAAGCTCTTGAGGGCAAGGCAGGCACTACCGTTTGCTGATGCTTGACAAAATATAAAACATTTCGATAACAGTCCGTAATCAAAATGTTTTCTGCTGTTTATCGCAGCATAATCCGCAAACATGCCCCCTGAAAGATCGATCCTTTCGGGGGCATGTTTGCTTGTTTTAACTTCTGCTCACGGTCAATTTCCGTCGGTTTATTATCGGTTGGTTTTAAACATCGTTTCTGTTTTTTCCCCCCGCATACATGCTTTCGTTCAAAAAAGATACGCTTCCGAAATAATTTTTTCCGCAACCGTGATATCGGCGGGGCAAAGCTCGAAGTCTGCAAGTTCCGACGGGTAAACAAAGCGAATTTCTTTATGTTCAATGCAGCGCGGGTCGCTGCCGATGATCGCTGTTCGGAACACTGTGAGCTGAATTTCAATATCCGGATATGAATGCAAAACGCGCATAAATTCGCCCTTTACGCAAAGATCGACGTCCAATTCTTCGCGGCATTCACGCAGCACGGCCTGTTCCGGAGTTTCCCCGGGTTCGATTTTTCCGCCGGGAAATTCCCATTTCAGCGCACGGGTTTTGTTTTCCGCACGCCGACAGATGAGAATTTTACCATCCTTTTCAATGATTGCAGCAACAACTTCAATCCGCTTTGATTCGTTGCTGTCGCTTTTTGAAGTTGAAACGGGTTCATTCTTCGCACCCTTGCGGCGCAAATTCAGCCGCAGCGTTTTAAGATGCGCCTTCTGTTCCGCCGTTATGCGAAAACTCTCAACCGCCTTCTGAATCGTTTTGTTGTGCACCCACGGGGAAAGCCTGCGTTCTTCAACAAAGGGAACGGTCGAATCGTATTGCTTTGCAAGCGCAGTTGCAAAATACCATGCCTGCATCATATTCACATAGTATTCTTCCGAACATACGGAGGCGGCAAGGGCATTGATTTCGGAAGCAAACTCTTTTTCAAGGTAAAAACACATCAGCATCCGCAGCCCGAAACGCACCGTGTAAGACTGTTCCGATTGCAGCCATTTTTTGATTATCGGCAAAAGCTCCCCGGTATGCTTTGCAAAAACGCGCGGAGTCATGCTGTCGCAAACAGCCCAGTTTGTTACATACGGAAGGAACGCTTCAATCGTTTTTACGGCGAAATCAAAATCACCTATGCTCTCCGCAATGTATGCATGAACAAGGTTCTGTTCGTGATATTCATGCGGCAGTGCGGAAAGAAATTCGTCAATTCCCGCATTTTTCCCGAACCTTTTTGCAATGCTGCGGAGCTGCGGCGTGCGCACGCCGATAATGCTTTCCCGCGGAACGTTCGGAATCAGCTTTGCCGTAAAATCCGCATATTCTTCATCGCGCGCAGCAAATATCGCATTCAGCATTTCTTTTTCAACTTCAACGGACATTTCAGGCTCCTTTGTTATTCATCGTTTCATCAATTCTTTATAAACATTGATGTTCTCATCAATATGTTTTGTTTAAAAGAATTCGACGCACCCGAACCGAGTGCGCCGAACACAGTTTCAAAGCCGTGAAGCTCGGCTGCCGATTAATTCAGCTGCCGAACTCAGCCGTTAAGTATTGCGCGGCGAAGAATTGCAAGCGCGTCAACCGTGTCAACAACACCGTTGCCGTCCATATCCGCACGCTCTGCCTGTTCGGGTGTGAGTGCGTCAAGACCCATTGCCCCGCGCAGTGCAAGCAGTGCATCCGCAGTTTCGACAACGCCGTTGCCGTCAACATCGCCTGCCGTACCCGGCTGGGAATTGTAATCGGTGATCTCAACATCGACTGCACCGAGTTCACCGTAACGATAAACCGTGAACACATAGCTCTTGCCTGCTTCAAAAACATAGTCGTCATTTCTGCCGTGCGCCGTGCCTATATCGCTGACAAGGCCGATCTGAGGGCCATCATCATGCCAATAACGCGGGTTTGCAATGCACCAGTCGTATGTGCCTGCCGGAATGCTTACGGTGACGCTTTCGCCGTTGAAAACGATATCCGTTTCGGTCATGAAGTTGCCGTCCGCATTCTCGGGGAGCTTATACTCAAAGCGTGAATAAAGCTCTTCCGCGCCTTCTGCGCCGTAAGCCAGGACATCACCCGTTTCGGGAATGCCGACGCCGTATTCAACAGCATCGGCATCAAGCAGCATCTGGAAGCCGGAACCGTCAAGATACACTTCGTCAATAACGCGGAGCGTTACGGAAGCTTTGGTGATATCGAAATAATTTGCAGTCACAATGATGTTTGCGTTGACTGCCGCACCGTTGTAATCCCAACCCGTGAAGGCATAGCCCTCGTGTGCGGGAACGGTGGGGAAGTCAGCCGCAGTGAGTACGCTGCCCTTGTCAACGGTTGCCGTCGAAATCGTTTCACTCGACAATCCGTCAACAAAAGTTACGGTGCATTCATCGCCGATAACGGAACCGACGGGAAGGTTATTTGCAATATAAAGACCGCAAACGAGCACCGCCGAACCGTTTATCATGCCGAGGTCCGTTGCCGCGCCGGTTGCCGTATCAATAACGGCAAGGCCGCCGTTACCGTAATCGGAGAACCTTGCCCAGAAGAGCTGGTTCGTGTTGTGATCATATGCCATGGACTGGAAGCGTTTGTGACCGAAACCCGTGCTGCCGATAAGCGTGCCGACACCTGTTTGCAGGTCGATGCTGTACAGTTTGCTTGCATTTGAGTAGCTTTCGGTAAGAACATATGCCGTGCCGTCGGTTGAAATCGCAAGCGTCATGGGTGTTTCACTGCCGCACACAATCTGTGCAATTTCCGTGACCGCACCGGTTGAAATATCAACGGTGTAAAGGAATTTGCCGGAAGCGGCACCCGTGCCGATTGCGTACATTTTCTGTGCGCTGTGGTCATATGCCATATCGCGAATCGTAACATCGCCGGTGTTCATCGCAGGGTAGGTAACTTCACCCGTTTCGGTGTTAATGATGAAATAATCCTTTGTCATATAGCCGTAAACATAGCCGCCCGCAAACTCGGCAGCGGTGACATTTGCAGTCATTGTATAGGGCAGCTCGGAAGCGGCAGCGGGATCCGCATCGATGAAGCTGTACCATTTTGAGGAGAAGAAGCCGTTCAGCGTTACAGCCGCAGGACCCTGTTCAACGGTGACTGCACACTCGGCGGTGATTCCGCCGTCAACGGTGGCTGCGGTTATAACGGTCTGTCCGACGGAAACACCGGTCACGAGTCCGTTTGCATCAACGACCGCAATGCTTTCATCCGCAGAAGCAAAGGTAACTTCCTTGTTGTATGCATTCTCGGGAAGAACCGTCCAGTTGAGCTGCGCGCGGCGCTGAGTCTGCACCGTCAGACTCGGAGTCAGTTCAAGGCTTTCGGGCGCAGCAGGAGCACCGACATAAACATTGTCAAGGTAGGCGGTATCGTCATGGCTGTTTGAGCTGCTGTCCTTCTGATAACTCCAGCTGAGAACATGCTCGCCGGCGGTGAGTGCATAGCTTACATTCGTCCAGTCAATTTCGCCGGAGAAGAAAGTCCAGGGGCTTGAAGCAACAGGGTTGCCGTCGATAGCGAAAACGAGTTTGTCATAGCGTGCTTCGCTGCTGACTTTGTAGTCAAAGGAAACGATATCGCCCTCTTCCGCCGTGACTGTTGCCGTGACGGTGGATTCGGAACTGCTGACTTGGAAGTTGGTGCTTTTTGCCCAACCGTTCGCACCGTCAACAGTCCAAGGATACTCGCCCTCCGTAACGAACTGAATGTTTCCGTTGGGAACGTTCAGTGCTGCATCCAATGCTGCATCGCGAACGCTCAGTGCAAGCGCAGGTGTGCAGGCAAGTGCCAGCAGCATGATAACCGCCGTCATTGCCGCAATAAATCTTTTCATATGGTTCTCCTTTCGTGCCGAGGAAAGTCTTTGCGGAATCACATCATGTTTTGATGTATTCCGCAAGTGATATTATACATATATCATGAAGGATTTTCAAGTTTTCTTTAAATGTTTTTTATCGGTTTAATCCGCTGTTCGGCCGTGCATTCGAGTGTTTTGCCCGAATTTATCGGTATGATGCAAATTTTTCTTGTTCGGGTATTGAATATTTTCTTCAAAAATGTTACCATATTGCTTGAAAACAGAGGCATCCCCGCCGCCTTTGCCCGTTGACGGGAACGGGCGGCGCAAAGTTGCTCTCGGGTGAACGGTGATTAAACCGCGCTTTGTGCAAAATGTTCCGAATGTTTTGCGCAAAGCCCTTAAACCGGCGTTTACCCAATCAAAAAACGGAGGATAAATTGTTTCTATGGAAAGAAAGAATGCTTGGAAAACCTATTCCGAAGAAGATATTTCAAAGCTCAACGCAATTTCTGCCGAATACGTCAAGTTCCTTGACAACGGCAAAACCGAGCGCGAATGCGTTGCACAGACTGTTGAAATGGCAAAAGCAAAGGGTTATCGCGACCTTAACACCGTCATTGCAAACGGCGAAAAGCTCAACCCCGGCGACTGCGTCTATTCCGACTTCATGGGCAAAGCGCTCATGCTTTTCAAAATCGGCAAACAGCCCATTTTCAAGGGTCTGAACATCGTCGGTGCTCATATTGACTCCCCCCGCATTGACCTTAAGCAGAATCCCCTCTATGAGGACACCGATTTTGCATATCTCGACACGCATTACTACGGCGGCATCAAAAAGTATCAGTGGGTTGCAATGCCCCTTGCAATGCACGGCGTTGTTGCAAAGAAGGACGGCACGCTTGTTAACATCGTTGTCGGTGAAGATCCCTCCGATCCCGTTATCGGCATTTCCGACCTGCTTCCTCACCTCAGCCGCGATCAGATGAGCAAAAAGGGTTCCGTTGTTATCGAAGGTGAAGAGCTGAACATCATCATCGGCAGCAAACCCCTCAACGATGAAGAAAAAGAGCCCGTCAAAGCTGCTGTTCTTGCTCTGCTCAAAGAAAAATACGATATCGAAGAAGAGGACTTCCTCTCCGCCGAACTGGAAGTTGTTCCCGCCGGTGCAGCACGCGATTTCGGTCTTGACCGCAGCATGATCATAGGTTACGGCCACGATGACCGCGTTTGCGCATATGCTTCCGTCAATGCGATCCTCAGCATTGACGAAACGCCCGAATACACCTGCTGCTGCCTGCTTGCCGACAAGGAAGAAATCGGCTCCGTCGGCGCAACCGGTATGCACGGCAAATATTTCGAAAACGCTGTTGCAGAGCTTGTAAACGCAACAGGCGAATATTCCGACCTGCTCGTTCGCCGCGCACTCACCGCCTGCCGTATGCTCAGCTGCGATGTCAGCGCGGGCTATGACCCCAATTTTGCAGGCGTATTTGAACGCAAGAATTCGGCATACCTCGGCAGGGGCGTTTGCTTCAATAAGTACACCGGTTCCGGCGGCAAGGGCGGTTCCAACGACGCCAACGCCGAATACATGGGCAAGCTCCGCAGGCTGATGGATGACGCAAACGTCAACTTCCAGACTGCCGAACTCGGCAAAGTTGATCAGGGCGGCGGCGGCACCATCGCTTACATCTGCGCCAATTACGGCATGGAAGTCATCGACAGCGGCGTTGCAGTGCTGTCCATGCATGCTCCGTGGGAAATCATCTCCAAGGCCGACCTGTACGAAGCAGTTAAGGCTTACCATGCCTTTATGCTGAAAGCATAAAGTGGATTTATCACGAAGAGTTAAATCTTTATGCTGAAGGCTTAAAGTGGATTTATCACGAAGAGTTAAATCTTTATGCTGAATCCATAAAACGGATTTTTCCGAAAGAACAAATCGATTTATCTGAAAGAATAAATCTTTATACCGAACAAAAACAGGGCTTAGCTGCGAATGAAACGGCAAAGCCCTGTTTTTTTTGAAATTATTTATGTCTTAATCGGAATTTTCGCCTTTGTTCTCTTCAAAAACAACGGTAATCTTTGTTCCCTTTCCCAATTCACTCGAAATTGAGATTTGAGCTCCGTGACGCAGTGCAATATGTTTGACGATCGCAAGACCGAGTCCCGTTCCGCCCGTGCGCTTGCTGCGCCCCTTATCAACGCGGAAAAAGCGTTCAAAAACGCGGTCAAGCTTATCCTCCGGTATGCCTATGCCCGTGTCCTCAACGGAAATTGCGGGCCGTCCCTCGCTGCCGAAAACAGTTACCGAAACCTTTCCGTTCCGTTTATTGTACCGAATTGCATTATCGCACAAGTTATAAATTAATTCCTCAAGCTGGCTGCGGCATCCGAACGTTTGAAAATGCTCACCCTCAACGGAAATCACAATTCCGTATTTTTCCGCTCCGGGAGCAAGGCTGTTTTCGGTCGCATGTGCCAAGTCAAGCAAATCAACGTTTTCAAAATCATCACGTCCCTCAATGTAATCCAGTTCGCTGAGCTGAATTATGTCCGCAATCAACGACAGCAGACGGGAGGATTCCGAATGAATGCGCCGCGCAAAGTTTTGAACATCCTCTTCCTTTGCAATGCCGGTGGCAATCATTTCGGCGTAGCCGGAAATGCTTGTGAGCGGGGTTTTCAGCTCGTGCGAAACATTTGCCGTGAATTCCTGCCGCATCTGTTCCATATTGTTTTTTGCTGCCTGACGCTGCTTCAGGGTTTCAACAAAGGGCTTCAGCTCGTCAAACGGAACCGCAAACTCGCTGCCGTCCGCATGTTCCGCAATGCCCTGAAGCGGAGTGATAAGCGTTTTTGTAATGCGTTTCGAAAGATTTATTGCAAACAGCGCTGCGCATACGGCGAGCGCAAGCAGCGAAGCACCCGCGAAAAGAAGGTTTTCAGCTGCGGAATCGCCGCCGTGTACGGACAAAAGCAAATAGTCACCGTTGTTAAGCCTTGTTATCGTGCAGAAATTCAAATTAAAAAAAGAGCCGTTCCGTTTGCAAAGCAGGGCTGCTGTTTGACATTTTTTCTCCTCGAGCTTCATCCTCAAACGTTCGGTGGTTTTGCCTGTGAAACAGCAAAGCGCAGAATTGCTGCCGCTTTTTAAATCGTCAATCGAAACGCTCTCCGCATTTCCCGCCGCATTCACCGCTTTAACCCGCTGCAAATCTTCCGAAACAAGCGCAATGCATCCCTTTTGAGCAAATGCCCTTAACCGATGAATTTCTCCGGTTGAATCATAGACTTCCTTTGCGGAACATGCAAGCGTTTCCGCGCCCGATTCCCGCTCCGATAATGCGGATGCAGCACCGAAAATGCTTCCGGCTGCAAACGCCGACAAAAGCACAATAAGAATAAACGGTATACATTGATTGTAGATTTTCTTTGTCATTGCATTTCTATTTTGTATCCGACATTTCGAACCGTTTTTATCAGATCTCCGCATGAACCGAGTTTTTGCCGAAGCGTTTTGACGTGAACGTCCACTGTTCGGCTTTCACCCGCAAAATCGGTTCCCCAAACAAGAACCATCAGCTTTTCGCGGCTCAGTACCATTCCGCAGTTGGAAACCAGAGCTTTAAGCAGCTCATATTCGGTATAGGTCAATGCGCATTGCCGTCCCTCGGCGCACACAAGCCTTCGCCCGTCATCCAACGAAATGCCGCCGACACTGTAATTATTCGGAGCCGCTCCGTCTGTTCTGCGTAAAACGGCTTTGACCCTCGAAATCAATTCCGAAACCCCGAAAGGTTTTGTTATGTAATCATCGGCTCCGCTGTCCAGCCCTCGTACCGCATCCGCTTCGCCTGACTTTGCACTCACAATTATTATCGGAATCTTTCTTGTTTCGGCGGAATCCCTCAGTCGGCGCAAAATTGTCAATCCGTCCTCGCCCGGCAGCATGAGATCCAATATCACAAGCGTGGGAAGACGCCTTGCAACAGCCGAAAAAAAGCTTTCGGAATCTTCAAAAAGCTCCGTACCGAAACCGCTGTTTTTCAAGGCATAGCATTCCATTTGTCCTATATTCTCATCATCTTCAACGATATATATCATCCGTTCCTCTTTCCGTCCGACTTTGCGGAAACACTGTTTCGCGTTAAATTATAGCCTTTTAACAACATTTTTGCAAGGCGTCCGAAGCAAGATTCCCTTTAAACGCAAACACGCCCGCAGAGTTTTCGCTGCGGGCGGTGTTGTCAAATGCTAATCCTTGAAATCCGTTTCCCGTTTCCTTCAAGGCGTATTTTTCAAAGCATACTTTTCTCTGTATTCGTTATAGCTTTTCACAAACTCTTCATTGTTTGTGTTTTTGAGATTATGCAGATACGCATGTGCATCCATCATGCCCTCAACAAGCTCCAGTTTGCAAACAGCAATATTCGAACAGTGATCGCTTATTCGCTCGAAATTTGCAAGAATATCATTCAAAACAAATCCCAGCTCAATGGTGCATTCGCCGTCCTTAAGCCGTTTGATATGCGCGGCGCGAATGTTTGTGTTAAGCTCGTCAACAACCTCTTCAAGCGGCTCAACACGCCTTGCGGCATCCGCGGAATCGGAAACGAACCCCCCGATTGCTATGCCGACGATCTCATCGATCGCGCCCGTCATAACCTTAAGCTCCGCCTGCGCCGCGGGAGAAAAGCTCAATTTCTTTTCCGCCATTTCGCGTGCACTCTGAGCAATGTTCAGCGCATGGTCGCTTATGCGTTCAAAATCCGTTATTGAATGCAGAATTTTTGTAACATCGCGGCTGTCCGCATCCGAAAGCTCCTGCATAGAAACTTTTACAAGGTATGTGCCGATTTCATCTTCGTAATTATCGGCCTCTTTTTCAAGCTTTGCAACCTCATTATAGCCTTTTTCGCTGTAGTTCCCGAGCAGCGCAATTGCAGCCTGAACGCTTTTCCGCACAAGCTTCGCCATATCCGCCGCAAGTACACGCGTTTGTTCAACCGCAATTGCGGGTGTTGCAAGCAGCCTTTCGTCAAGCATGACCGGCTGCGGATCATCCTTTGAATCGGGAATGGACAGCACCGCAAGCCTTTCAAGCTGTTTTCCGAACGGCAGCAGCATCAGCGTGTAAATCACGCTGAACAGCGTGTGCACAATCGCAATCTGAAACGTGTCGATCGTTTTATCCATAAAATCGAACTTCAGGAATGCGTTCAGCGTGTAGAAAACAATCGTGCAGATAATTGTTCCGATTACGTTAAAGTACAGATGAATAAACGATGCTCTTCTTGCGTTTTTGGTTGTTCCGATCGCAGCAATCATTGCGGTTATGCATGTGCCGATATGCTGACCCATGATTATCGGTATCGCACTGCCGAATGTGACCGCACCGGTTGCGGAAAGAGCCTGCAAAATGCCTACCGAGGCGGAAGAGCTTTGAATTATTGCCGTCAAAATGCAGCCGACAATTATCGAAAGAATCGGATTTTTTCCGAAAATTACGAATAGGTTTGTGAATTCGGGCACATTTTTGAGCGGTTCAACGCTTTCGCTCATTATATTCATGCCGAACATCAGCACGGCAAAGCCGATCATGACCGAACCGATGTTGCGTCTGCGTTCGCGCTTTGAAAACATTTGAAGTGCAACGCCTATGATGGCAAGAATCGGCGTGAAGCTCATCGGATTCAGAAGCTGAATAAAAAAGCTGCTGCCGCTTATGCCGTTAAGGCTGAGAATCCATGCCGTGACGGTCGTTCCGATGTTTGCACCCATAATAACGCCGACAGCCTGCCCAAGCTGCATAAGTCCCGAGTTTACAAAGCCGACAACCATTACCGTTGTTGCCGCAGATGATTGGATGACTGCCGTGACGGCAACGCCGAGCAGCAGTCCCTTTATTGTGCTGTTGGTAAGTTTTGACAGTATGCTTTTGAGCTGGCTTCCCGCTGCTTTTTCAAGGGATTTGCCCAAAACATCCATTCCGTAAAGGAACAGAGCAATGCCGCCAACCAAAGACAGCACGTCAAAAAATGTCATACATTCCTCCGAATCAGCACGCCGTGCCGTTTCCCCGCGGCATCGGCGGCAATATTTGCGTCGTTATATCCTGCCCCGCGCTTTTGCGCAAAATGGGACAAATAACATGTTACAACCGCATTTGCGCCGAGTCAACGGGGTAAATGTAAAGAATTTGTAAAATTATTTTGATATTGTTTAATATTTTTGCTGTTTGAATGTTTATTTTTGCTGCACTTCAGGCATAAGCATTTCAAAGTCTGTGAATTTTTTTGTTTGACCAAATCCGACACAGCTCATTTACCGCACCGTTTGTAACAATGCGAGCGATTTTTATATTAATTTCAAATCCGCTTTTTCGACTGTCCCGACCTTCCCGCTTCGTTCTTCCTTTTTGGTTTTCGCATTGCTTTTTATTGAATCGACACAAAAACCCCATATATACTCGGCTTTTTTTGCAGCGCAGAGTCGTTTTTTTATACATTTTGGATTTCAAAACGGTTGAAACAATTAAAAAAAGTGCGCAATTTCAATTTCTTTTGCAGAACGGATACAAAATTGCACAAGTCATATTCTTTTTTAACGCAAAAGAATACAAACTTTTTGGTGGAAATGTGCGTTTTTCTGCGGTATAATTCAACCATAACAAAAAAACACCGAGGAGGACATGACAATGTCAGAATACAGGGTTATCATCGCGGACGGGAACGCTCAGTTCCGTCACACAACCGCAGAATTCTTCCGAACGGACAAAGAAATTATCCGCGTTGAAGAAGCGACGGACGGGCAGGCCGCTCTTGAAAAGATGCGTGAAGAACATTTTGACGTTCTTATCACGGAATTGGTAATGCCGAAACTGGACGGGCTGGATCTTTTGGATCAGCTTCGTATTGAGTCGGCGCACCGACCATCGGTAATCATCGTTGTTTCGTACATGCGGAATGACAACCTGCTTCAGCGTTCATTCGCCAAAGGTGCCGGCTATGTCATGCTTAAGCCGGTGGAACCTGAATTCCTGTATCGCAGGATGCGCGATTTGCTTGAAACCTGTGTCAATGAGCGCGACATCGGTTTTGCACCGCCTTCCGCAGTCAAAAGCCTTGATGAAAAAATCACCTCCGTTTTCCTCTCCGTCGGCATTCCCGCTCATATTAAGGGATACCATTTTCTCCGCGAAGCTATTCGCATGGTCTATTATAAACCCGAGCTTATCAGCAAAATCACCAAGGAGCTTTACCCCGGCATTGCAAAGCGGTTCAACACGACCCCGAGCAAAGTCGAACGCGCAATTCGTCACGCAATTGAGGTAAGCTGGACACGCGGCAAAATCGAAAACATCAACAAACTCTTCGGATTTAACGTATACGGAAAAAACGATAAGCCCACCAACGGAGAATTTGTTGCACTTGTTGCGGACAAGCTGATAATTGAGGACGGACGCGACACGGTGCTTGCCCACGCTGCCGCCGAATGACTCCCGCTGCAAAAATAACCAAAGTCCGCTGAAGCAGCGGCGCAGGGCATCGCGCCCGACAGGGCAGACTTTTCCGATGTTTATTAACCTGTTCCCCCCACTCCTTGCGGCGACCGCGTTAACCTCCGACCGCGGTTCGCCGCATTTTTGCTGCTCCGGTTTGTCTGCCGTTTGATATATGTTCTATTCGCGTTTATATATGTTGAAATTAATTTACAGCATATGCGCCTCTTGACAAATGTCAAGTGCGTTTCACAATATAATTTGTTCATATTTCAAATTGAGTCACACCTGTTATTAACATAAAAAACTGCCTGTTCAGCCCCAAAAGCGGATAACCTTGTGGATAATGTGGATAACTTCCCGTTTTTTTGCATGGATAACCTACAAGTATTTCATATAGGCATGTGTAAATTCTTTCCGTGTCTGCCTCGACCGCATCCAATCCATAAAAAGTACGCATTATGTCGAACGAGTGTTTCCACCGCCCGTTCGCAAAGCAGGCCGCACTCTTGTTTCGACTTTCTTTCCCAATCACGGCATATCTGCGTAAAACAGCGAGTATTCTTTTATAAAAGCAGCAAAAAACACATGAAAGGTGAACAACATGGAATTGTTATGGAATGATCTCAGCGTACTCCGACTGATTCACAGGAGCACGGAACAGGTTGAAGTTGCCGGCAGCATCCCGCCGCCCGGCGGATGCCGCGCAGCGGAATTGCTTGACTGTTCCGCCGAAGTTGAAATTTCAAACTGCAAAACAGAAACCGGGAAGCTGAATTTTGAAGGCCGGCTCTGCATCACAATTGCCGCAGCGGACGAAACAGGCGACACATTTGCCTTTGTCGGCGAAATACCGTTTTCCCACTGCACGGAGAATGCGGATTTTGCCGCCGGAATGCTTTCAAATGCACTCCCCGCCGTGGCTGTGCTGGATATGCGGCTTGCAGCGGACGGTGCGGCAGCTTTCAGCGCAAATGTGAACATTGACTTCATAGTTACATCGGCGGCACCCGTTCGCGTTTTATCCGGAGTTTCGGGAGTGGCCGATATGGAAATCAAATCAATGCAGTGCAGAACAGCGCGTCGTGTTGAAATCGGAAGCGAAACAATACGTTTTTCGGAAGAGTTGAGCAGCGAAGGTGCGGACAGCGTGCTTTCCTTCTCGGCGCAAATCTCCGTGCGCGACACGGCCATTGAAAACGGCGGCACATCCGTCAGCGGCATAATAACACTGAATGCGCTGCTGAAAACTTCCGACGGCGAATTGATGCAGCTGACTCGCGGCGTTCCGTTCCGCGAAAGCCTTTCGGCCGCAGTCGGTGCGGATGAGATTTATACCGTTGCGGAGCTTAAAAACGTCAGCCTGCGCGCACTCGGCACGGAGTTTTCCCTTCTGGCATTCGATGCGGATATTGACTTCCGCATTTTCGGCATTCGCCGCTCCGTTATTGACATTCCGACGGACGCTTATTCGCCGTCACTGAATTTCAGCTGCATGTACGAAAAAATGACCGTTGCAAATGCCTGCGGCGGCTCGTTTGCACAGCATTCGCTGCGCGAAAATCTGTCCGTTCCGGACGGAATGGCCGATATTTTTGCCGCATTGAACGCGGCGGCGCGCCCGATCGCAACAAATGTTTCAATTGAAGATTCAACCATGACCGTTGAGGGACTGCTGTTCACGCGTATCATATATCGCAGCAGCAGCAACAGGATCTACAGTTTCAACGATGATGTTCCCTTCGTGCTTCGCATGGCCGCACCTTCGGAAGCAAACTTTGCTCAGCTTCGACTGAACGCCTCGGCAAGCATATCCGGCGGCAGCGGGCGCACGGCACAGGTTTCCTACAATCTCGATGTTTCGGCAGAATATTTCAGCGAATCCGCCGTTTCAGCCGTTGCAGGCGTTGCGGAAACCGATAATTCCAACGACGCCGACGGAAAAAGCACGGGCATTATTCTTTGCAATGCATGTGCGGGTGAGGATGCTTTTGACATCGGAAAACGTTTCGGTGTTCCGTCGCAGCGTGTACGCGAACTGAACCCGGACTCCGCAGAACCTTTTAAGGACGGCGACAAGCTGCTTCTGTTCGTTTAGAAGCGGTCCCGACAACGCAATATATTCATTCTGTCCGTGCGGAAAACAAAAAAACGGCAGGACGTTCCGCAATCATGCGGTTCATCCTGCCGTTCGTCAATAAGCCTGTAAGCCGATAGATGATCCGTGCTTATTTATTCAGTTTTTTGGAAAGCCGTTCGAATTCGTCAACATTATGCCTGTAGGAAAGCATGCTGTTTTCCCAGAATTTCTTATCCGTAAGGTCAATTCCGGCAACTTTTGCGGTATCCTCAACGGTGCATACCGGGGTTGCATAGAGCAGCTTGCGGTAAACGGGAACAAATGCCGCACCCTCCTGCATGTACTTTTCATAAAGTCCCCTTGCAAACAGTCCGCCGAAAGCGTACGGGAAATTATAGAACGAGAGGGTACTGTAATAATGCCCTTTGCAGAGCCACATGTACGGATGCAGCGTTTCGGGGTCAAGTCCGTTGCCGTATGCCCTGCGCTGGGCATCAAGCATCAGTTCGCAAAGCCTGTCCGCGGGCATGAAATCATTTTCACGGTTTTCGAAAACGGAAGTTTCGAACAGATAGCGTGAGTAAATATCGCACATTATCTGAGCGGCGTCCTGGAGCTGGCTTTCGATAAGGAAGAGTTTCTCCTCATCGGTTTCCGCTGCTTCAATGGCGGCGTTCATGATAACGTTCTCGTTGAACGTGGATGCCGTTTCCGCGACGGGCATTGAATAATCGTTGTTCAGCGGACGGTGCCCGGCGATGTTGAGATTATGGAACGCATGACCGAGTTCATGTGCCAGCGTTACGATGTCGGAGAACGAGCCGTCAAAATTCGTCAGCACGCGGCTCTGGTTGTGTCCGTCCAGATTTGCGCAGAATGCACCGCCGACCTTTCCCTCGCGGGGATAGAAATCGATCCATGCCTCATCAAACGCACGCTCAACCATATTTGCAAGGTCATTATCAAAGCCGCGGAAGATTTTCAGCAGATATGCCTTTGCCTCCTCAACGGTATATTTTTTGGTGTTTGTGCCCATGGGCGCAAACATATCGTACCACGGAATCCCGTTTTTATGACCCAGGACTTCGCCCTTGAGCCTCAGGTAGCGGCGGAAAATATCCAAATGTTCGTCCATTGCCGCCATGAGCGCATCAAGGGTTTTGCGCGTCATGCGGGAATTATACAGAGTTTGTGCCAAAGGCGACTCAAACCCGCGCAGACGTGCGTTGTTGATAACTTCAAGTTTGATGCTGTTGAGCGAAAATGCAACAGAATCCCGAATTTTTTCATAGCAGGCAAGTTCCGCCTCGTATGCTTCCTTTCGAACCGCCGGGTCAGCGGAATATGCAAGGTTGCGCACGGAAGAAAGGGTCAGTTTTTCGCCGCGGAAATCCGCAGTCACGGATGACGTCAGGTAGCTGTGAAGATCGCTCCATGCGCTTGCCCCGCTGATGTTGTAAAGTGCGGCGACTTCTTCGCATTCATCGCTCATGGTATGTTTTTGATCCGCACGGATGTTTTTAAGCAGGAATTCGTATTCCTTCAGCACGGGATCGGACTCGATAAGCTCATCAAGGTTCGGGATTTCGGAAATGAACTTTTTGATTATCGTTTCCGCCTTTGTTGTTGCACTCATCTTTGCCATGAGTCTGCCGCTGATGCTTGCCGCCTCGGTGTCCTTTGTGTTCACGGAGGAACGCAGCATGGCATATGAATACATGTCCGTTAAAAGCTGCATTGAGCTTTCGCTGCCGGCAATATAGGTTTTCAGAGCGTCGAGCGGCTGCATGTCGGAAATTTTGGCTGCAAACTCGTTTGTTTTTGCAATCATTTCATCGTATTTTGCAAGATCCGCAGCGAACTTCGGGTCGTCAAAGCCTTTATAGAGTTCATCCAATGACCATTCTGAATTCATTTTTTTCTCCTTGTTTTCTTCTGTTTTTTAATGGGGCGCGGTGTCCGCATTTATATCGAACACCGCGTGTGCTGTTTGAATTTGCGGGTTTGTTTACGATTTATTCCGACAACTCCGAAAGCACCGACTGTTTTATTCCTCGCAGGCAAGCGCGATTATTGCATCCGCTATCATATGAGCGTTGAACATCAGCTCGTCAATGCCGATGAACTCATTGGGCATATGCACGGGGCCCGAAATTCCGGGCTGTTCGCTGCCGAACGCAACCGCATTGGGGAATGCGCGCGCATAAGTTCCGCCGCCGATCGAAAGCGGTTCCTTATATTCGCCCGTCCTGTCGGCATAAACCTTCAAAAGTTTGCTCACAAGCTCGCTGTCGGCAGGGATATAATGGCCGTCCTGCTGCTTTTCATGAGTGCAGACGGGGTTGAACTCCGCAAGTGCCGCTTTGAGTTTTGAACGGACTTCGTTCACGTCAAGGGAGATGGGGTAACGGAAATCGATTGAAATTTCGAATCCGTCATCGTCCCAAGCGATAACGCCCGGATTCATGCTCAGCCTGCCGCTTGCGTCGGAAACATCCAGCCCGATGCTTTCGCCGTGCATGTCAAATCCGAACCTGTTGTGAAGAATGTCGATAACGCGTTTGTCCTCGCCCGTGAGCGGGAGTTCCGCAAGCATTGCAAAAGCTGCCTGCATTGCATTTTTGCCGAGTTCGGGCATTGAACCGTGTGCATCAAGGCCGATAACGGTGATTTCCGTGCCGTTTGCAAGTGCTTCAAGCTCAACGCCGAAGCCCTTTGCAAGAATGCCGCTGACGTGCTTTTCAACCTCCGTAATTTCAACCGGAACGAACGCCTTCACCTTGCCGCAGACAACGTTTGCGCGCGTGCCGCCGTTAATGCGGATATTTGTTTTTGCATTGCAGCGCATCGTGGCATGATAAATGCCTTTTTCGGAATTAACAACGGGATAATCCGCATCGGGTGAGAAAGTCAGCGTCGGAATCTCCGCAACCTTGCGATAGTGATCCATGCAGCCCCAGCCCGTTTCTTCATTCGTGCCGAGAATGATTCGGACACGGCGGCGCATGGGAATGCCGGCTGCCTTGATTGCGGCAAGTGCATAAATCGCACACACGGCGGGACCTTTGTCGTCCATTGTGCCTCGGCCGTAAATCCTGCCGTCCGCAATTTCCGCAGCATAAGGCGGATGAATCCAGCCTTCGCCCTCGGGAACAACGTCAACATGCGCAACAACGCCGAGCATCTCTTCTCCGCAGCCGTAGTCTATGCAGCCCGCGTAACCGTCAAGATTCGTGGTTTCAAAGCCGAATGATTTACCGAGATTCAATGCATTTTCAAGCGCGCCGCGAACCGCCTCTCCGAAGGGTGCTCCGGGACCTGCCGCAGGGTCTTCAACACTCGGAAAACGAACGATTTCCTGAACGGAGCGAACAAGCGTATCCTTATTGTTATCGATAAACTGCTCCACCGCGGGGTAACGAACCTTTGTATTGCTCATTTATTTTCTCCTTTTCAGCAGGAAGCTCACCGTCGTTTTCGGCCGTGCCGCCGCACCGGGTACCGTGTTTCATTTCCCGCAAGGGTTGCAGATTCCGAAAAGCAGAGCCGCGCGGGTGATTCTTCCTTATTTTCTCAAATAATATTATACATCCCCGAAAAGATACTTGCAAGCTTTTCGAATATATGTTATGCTTTTATCACAGCAGATTCAGCTTTTTGCGGTATGCTGCCGGAAGCACCGGAAATAAAAGCGTTAAATTAATAAATTAAACAGAAAGGTCTTTTACCATGAACTATAACATTATCGGCGAACCCTTCCCTGCAGTTGTCTGCACGCTCAACGCAGATGAAAGCATGATAACCGAACGCGGCAGCATGTGCTGGATGAGCCCGAATATGAAAATGGAAACCACTTCCAACGGGGGCATCGGCAAAGTTTTCGGCAGGATGTTTTCCGGCGAGTCTATGTTCCAAAATCGCTACACGGCCGTCGGCGGCACGGGCACCATCGCATTCGCGTCAAGCTTCCCCGGCTCGGTGCGCTGCTTTGACATCACACCCAACAACCCGCTCATCGTTCAAAAGAGCGGCTTCCTTGCAAGCGAAAGCACGGTTGAGCTCTCCGTCCATTTTCAAAAGCGTTTCGGCGCAGGGCTGTTCGGCGGCGAGGGCTTCATAATGCAGAAACTCAGCGGTTTCGGCAAAGCTTTCATAGAAATTGACGGCCATGCGGTTGAATACGACCTCCGCCCCGGGCAGTCCATCGTTGTAGACACCGGCTATCTTGCCGCAATGAGTGCGAGCTGCACAATGGATATTCAAACCGTCCGCGGAGTCAAAAATGTGCTCTTCGGCGGAGAAGGCTTTTTCAACACCGTTGTGACGGGACCGGGCAAGGTTCTGCTTCAAACCATGCCCATTAATGCCGTTGCGGGCTCCATTGCGCCGTATATTCCTTCCGGCGGCAAAAACTGATGTGCAGCGTCGGACAGCTCCGTTTGTTTTTGCGAAAGGGCAGGAACCTGCCCGGACTTTTGACCGCAAAAGCAAATTGTTCGCCGTTCCGATTCAAAAATTGAATTTGTATTTTAAAATTCGGAATCGGATATTTCGCAATGCGTTTTCGCATTTTCTTTCCGCTTGGAATAATGCTCCGCATTTTCGGCAAGAATATGATTCGGCAGGCAGCGAATTGCTGCCCGCTCATCTTGCCGTAAAACGGCATTTTCGGAGGAAAGAATGAATCATTCACGAAAATTTCGAAAGCTTATTGCAGCAGTCCTTTCAGTGCTTTGCATAGTTCTCTGCTGCACCGCATGCGGCGGCAACAGCAATAAGCCCACGCCGCGTCCGCAGAACACCGCAACCGCGCCCGGCACGACGGAGCTGAACACAACTCCCGCCGCAACGGATGCCCGCGCGACCGACGGCATGAACACGGCCGAACCCGTCACCGATTCACCCGCAGGAACCGATGCACCCGACAGTGAAAAGCCCACCGAGGACGGCAGCGGGCAGATTGCCGATTTTCGGGAAGGCAAAGTTGTCAAACCCGAGGACGTTCCGGAAATTCGTTCCGCAGTCGAAAAAGAATATCCCGGTTATACGATTCAGTCCGTGACCCATGCACTGCTGTCCGACAGGCAGGCCTATAAAGTCACTCTTCAGGGCAGCGGCGACCTTGCGAAGGTTATATACATGCTTGCCGACGGCACGATAGTTGTTCCCAAAATGCAGGATTGAACGGCACTGCTGATTCCCGATTGAGCAACGCCCCCCGCTTGCTGCGGGATTCGGCAGGCTGCGGCGGAAATACACCGGGCGCAGCGAAAAAAATGTTTTCGGGCAGTTTTGATTGAACAAACTCCGGCTAAAGAATATTTAAACGTAATATTCAAAAACTCCGAATGCGTTTGCCGATGCATGTTTTCGGCCTTGCGCGTTCGGAGTTCTTTTGTTTTGATTCAGTCACTGTTCACTTGTAATTTCGCTTGCCGCTTCAGTCGGTGTTCGATGACGCAATTCGTCATTTTCGGCGGCATCGCAAACTATACCCGTCAAAGATTCATCGAAACATCTTTTATATCGCAATCGAGAAGCAGGGTACACAGTCATTGACGATACGGAAAATTTGTTTGAAAGTTCCTGCCCGTATGTAGGTTTATCCTTTATGCTGCAAAGCATCTCAAGCCGTGATCGATCCCCGAGGGACTTTATCTGACGAATGAGGCTGCCCATGTCTATCGATACGCTCTCCTGCCGCAGGTTCTTCATCGGTATTCCAAGGTAAATTATAAGCGGCTCCGGCAAATTATAAGCGGCTCCGGCACACTTCTCACTATGCGGCATTAACGTGTCAGCCGCTTTCCTCTTTCGGGAACTCCCTGATTTCCATCAAAAGCTGTCTGAGCTGATGCTGCTTTCGGCGGCAAGACAGCAAATCGGAGCTGAATCTTCGTATTCTGAGGTCAAAACGAAAATGCGCGGCCCTTGCGAGCCGCGCACGATATTCGTTTCATGAATAATGTTTATGCCGCCAAACGGATAAACTTATGCATTCAGAGCCTTGTTTGCAACCTGAACGAGCTGGTTGAATGCGTTCATGTCGCTGATTGCGAGGTCGGCGAGAACCTTACGGTTCACATCAACACCGGCAACCTTGAGGCCGTGGATGAGGTTGGAATAGTTGGTTCCGCAGATCCTTGCGCCCGCATTGATACGAGCGATCCAAAGCTTGCGGTACTCCCTCTTTTTGAGCTTACGGCCGACATAGGCATAAGCCATGGACTTCATGACCTGCTGGCTTGCCGCACGATAGAGTTTGCTCTTTGCTCCGTAGTAGCCCTTGGAGAGTTTAAAAACTTTACGACGCTTTTTAACTGCGTTTACTGCTCTTTTAATCCTTGCCATTGTGAATAATCCTCCTTATCTCTTGTAGGGGATCAGCTTGCTAATCTTGGAAACTTCTTCCTCAGCGATGTAGCCGATCTTGCGAAGGTTGCGGGTGCGCTTCGTAGTTTTCTTGGTAAGGATATGGCTCTTATAAGCCTTGCCCCTTTTGATTTTGCCGCTCTTGGTGAAGCTGAAACGCTTTGCGGCGCCCCTATGGGTCTTAATTTTCGGCATGGGAATTCCTCCTAAAAAATAATCAGTTCTTTGCTGCGGGTTTGGGAGCCAAAATCATTGCCATGTTGCGCCCTTCCTGCTTTGCCGGGCGTTCTATCACGGCATAATCCCGAACCATCTCATAGAATGCGTTCATAACATCGAGACCGACGCTGCCGTGGCTTATCTGTCTGCCGCGGAAGCGGATGGAAGCCTTGACCTTATTTCCGCTCTTCAGGAACTTGACACACGCCTTGGCCTTGACCTCCATGTCGTGCGTATCGATAGTTGAAGAGAGACGGATCTCCTTTGTTTCGACAACGGTTTGATTTCTGCGCTGTTCCTTTTCGCGCTTGATCTGCTCAAAACGAGCCTTGCCGTAATCCATGATTTTGCAGACGGGCGGGTTTGCGTTGGGAACTATCTTAACAAGATCGAGTTCCTTTTCGTCTGCGATTCTCAACGCATGTTCAATCTTGACAATACCAAGCTGTTCGCCTTTTTCGTCGATGAGTCGAACCTCTTTGTCACGGATCTCCTCATTGATCAACAATTCCTGAGTTGCTATGGGTTTCACCACCTTGAAAGAATTATTCAAACAAAAAACGCGCTGCCTAAGCACCGCGCACGCACAAATAAAATGTATTTGTTGCCGTTACTCTGCCTGCATAAATACCTGCGGCAAGTGAGAAGCGGGCGGCTTCTGCTTGAACATTAATATTATACGCAATTTTCAGCCGATGTCAACACTTTTTTTCGATTTCGGTTCAATATATTTCACACGGTTCAAGCAGCAGTCGATGTCGGCTCTGCATCGCCGCAAGCCGAAATCGGGAGCACGGAGTCCGAATTCGGAATTTGAATGAAGGCAAGCTGAATCGTTTCATCAACAACATAAACCGTCAGCACCTGTTCATCACCAAGATTGGCAAGCAGAACGTAAACATCCCCTGTTTTGTCAATGTCGGCATCAAATCCGCATTCGCGGGAAACATCCGCAGCGCGGGTCATATCCGTGTCACCGACAAGTGCGCGAATTGAGGTGTTTTTGGCGAAATTGTGTTTATAAAGCTCATCCGCCTCGATATTGCAGCCGTGTTGGGCGAGGCTGCGCACAATGCCGCCCGAAAAACTGTTTTTTTCGAGAAAAAACCGCCAGGCAAGTGCAATGATAAGCAGTGCGGCAGCAATAACAAGCAGCGTCCGCGCCGTTTTAGGTTCGATTTTTTGGTGACCGTCCGGTACATTTCCGGGACTTTTTCTTAAATGGTTCTTCATCCCCGCAAATATCTCCAATCAGTTAAGTTAAATCAGAAGAGTTTTACAGCGGGCAAAAATCTTTGTGCAAGCGCAACGGCTGTGATAAATGCCGCAAAGATAATGACCGCAGCAAGGTCGCCCATATGAAATTTGAGAACGCGCATCCGCGTCCGCCCTTCGCCTCCGTGATAACAACGGCTTTCCATTGCCATTGCAAGTTCATCGGCACGGCGAAATGAGTTGACAAACAGCGGTATCAAAATCGGCAGCATTGACTTTGCACGTTTAAAAACATTGCCGCTTTCAAAATCTGCGCCGCGTGCAAGCTGCGCCTTTGTGATTTTATCCGCCTCCTCAATAAGCGTCGGAATAAAGCGCAGCGCAACCGTCATCATCATTGCAAGTTCATGTGCGGGAAACTTGATAATTTTGAGCGGTGAAAGCAGTTTTTCAAGCCCGTCCGTAAGTGCGATGGGCGTTGTTGTAAGCGTCAGAAGACTCGTGCCGCAAACAAGCGTTGCAAGGCGCAGAACGACAAAAACAGCATTTGTCAGACCGTCCGCATATATACGAATGATCCACCAATCAACAATCATCTTCCCTGTTTTGACAAGAAACAGGTTCATAACAAACATCAGCGGCAGCAGCAGCCGCATGGGCTTAAGAGCTTTCAGCATATAGTTCGCAGGAACTTTTGCAAGCACCGTTATAAGCACCGTGAACAGAATCACAGGTATAAACATTTCAATTCGTTTAACGATAAACACCGCAACGATATATGCAATCATCAGCAAAATCTTTGTTCGCGGATCAAGCCTGTGAACGACGGAATTGCCGGGAATGTATTGCCCCAAAGTAATATCTTTAAGCATTATGCAATACCTCTTTCAGCCACTTTTCGAACTTTTCGTTTGTGTACAGTCCATCCGGAATTTTACAGCCCATACCGCGGAGTTTTTCAACAAGCTGCGCGGTTGCCGGCGTGTCAAGGCCGATTGAAGCAAGCTCCGCCGTGCGGGAGAAAATCTCCGTCGGCGTGCCGACTGCGTATACTTTGCCGTTATTCAACACCGCAATGCGCTCAGCGGAGCGGGCAACATCCTCCATTGAGTGACTGACCATTATCACGGAGCAGCCCAATTCTGCGCGCAAACCCTCGATAGTTTTCATAACTTCCCTGCGGCCGCTGGGATCAAGCCCCGCCATAGGCTCATCCATAACCAAGTATTTTGGGCGCATCGCAATAATGCCCGCCAGTGCGGCACGGCGTTTTTTCCCGCCCGAAAGCTCAAAGGGCGATTTTTCCGCATCCTGCTTTGTATCAAGCCCCACAAGCTCCATTGCCTCATATGCACGAGTGCGTATTTCCTCTTCCGGAAGTTTTAAGTTTTTTAAGCCGAAGCAAATATCATCATAAACCGTGCTGTCAAAAAGCTGATAGTCCGGATACTGAAAAACCATGCCGACAAGTTTTCTTCCTGCGGCTCGCTGTTTTTTTTCGTTCATGTCAAAGCCGTCAACAATAACTCTTCCGCTTGTGGGCTGAATCAGACCGTTCAGCTGCTGAATAAGCGTTGATTTGCCGCTGCCGGTGTGTCCGATGATGCCGAAAAACTCGCCGTCTTCAACGGTAAGGTTAATATCGTACAGCGCGGTGAACTGAGTTACGCTGCCGGGCATATATGTATGGGTCAGATTTTCAATAATAATGGGCATAATTCGTTTGCCATCTCCTCAACGGTCATTGCATTGCAGGGCTTAATGATGCCGCTTGCCGCAAGGTCATCGCGCAGCTCAACCATCGGCGGAACGTCCAGATTTATTTTTCGCAATTCCGTACCGCGCCTGAACACCTCCGCCGGTGTGCCCTCAAACGCAACAAGGCCTTCATTCATCACAATCACGCGGTCCGCAATCACTGCCTCCTCCATGTATTGTGTTATCATAATCACCGTAATACCCTTTTTGCGGTTTAAGTCTTTAACAATTCGAAGGATATCCTTCCGTCCTAGCGGGTCAAGCATCGCCGTTGCTTCATCAAGAACGAGTACCTGCGGCTCAATTGCAAGCATTCCTGCAATTGCAATGCGCTGTTTCTGCCCGCCCGAAAGCATATGCGGCGCGGATTTTGCGTAATCAAGCATGTCCACAGCCTCAAGTGCATCGTGAACGCGGCGCAGGATTTCTTCCGTGGGTATGCCAAGATTTTCCGGACCGAATCCGACATCCTCCTCAACCACTGTCGTCACGATCTGATTATCGGGATTTTGAAAAACCATGCCGACTTTTTTGCGTATATCAAGCGTTTTTGACTCATCCGCCGTGTCCATTCCGAACACAGTCACGCTGCCGGACGACGGAAGCTGCAATGCATTGAGCATTTTTGCAAGGGTTGATTTACCGCTGCCGTTATGCCCGACAATTGCAACAAATTCACCGTCCGCAATGCTTATGCTGACCCCGCGGAGAGCCTCCGTTTCGGAGTTCTCGTATGAATATTTAACGTCATTTATTTTAATCATCAGTTATTCCGTATCAACGCCGCCGAACTGCGGCTGTTCTTAACAATTCATTATACTATGCACCGCATTTCATAGCAAGTATATAAGAATTTGAAGTTTTTACCCATTATTTTTGAGAATTTTCGCACTCTGCCCCTCCGCAGCGCACGAACCCCGCAGAGCTTGCGCTCTGCGGGGTCCGCCGCCCGACAAAGTCGGGGT